>Ga0114962_10002055_pt1 | contig 17100 bp, 11 predicted proteins | sample C_130820_MF_Meta_FD_87017 | JGI IMG/M metagenome (GOLD analysis project Ga0114962, IMG submission 87017) | Freshwater microbial communities from Lake Croche, Canada to study carbon cycling - C_130820_MF_MetaG | ecosystem: Environmental > Aquatic > Freshwater > Lake | place: Lake Croche, Canada...
GCTGCTCAAACGGATCCAGAAACATATCTCCCATCCTTACATGCTCGGTGATCTGGAGATCAGGATCACGAGCAGCATCGGTGCGGCGATTCTGGACCGGAATGACCTCACCACACCCGAACTGCTTCGACGCGCCGAGGAGTCCATGTACCTAGTCAAGCATGGGGTGAGGAACGGGTACTGCATCGCCACACCAGACATCATTCGGGATTTCAAGAACCGCCTTGATCTCGATCGCAATATCCACGAAGCCGTCTATCAAAAACGCCTGCTTCTCCATTTTCAGCCGATTGTGGAGATCGAAACCGGAAGAATCTGCTCAGCGGAGGCACTCCTCAGGTTGATGAACAAGGATGGTTCGGTTCTCGCCGCTTTTGACATCATCCCCTCAATGCAGCGCATCCGCCTCATGGCTGAAGTTGATGAATGGGTCTTCGCTGAGTCCGTCCGGCTCCTCCAGCAACACATGAGAGTATTCGAGATGATTCCGGGATTCCGACTTTCTGTTAATGTGAGCCCAAGCATCCTCATGACCCATGGATTCGCCACCCTCTCCTTGAATCGCCTCAAGGCAGCAGGCGTCTCACCCACAATGTTTCGATTTGAGATCATCGAGAACCATCTGGACATGGGCAACGCCTCGTTATTTGAAAATATCACCCTCTTCCGAGAAGCTGGTGTAAGGATCGCCATCGATGACTTCGGGACAGGCTACAGCAATCTTCAGCACCTGATCTCCATCCCCTGCGACACGCTTAAGATCGACCGCATGTTTATTAAAGTAATTCCTTCGGGAGAGGCAAAAAAGATCCAGCTCCTGGCCGCAATGATTCAATTGGGAAAAAACCTCGGTTACTCCGTGATCGCCGAGGGGATCGAGCATCAGGAACAAGCCGATCAACTTCTCTCACTCGGTTGTGAGTACGGGCAGGGATACCTCTACGGGAGGCCGATGGAGATCGAGCGCTTCCTTGAGCACGTCGTGATGCATTCCCCAAACATCCTCCCTCTTTCCAAGCAGGCCTTCAGTATTCAGGAATTTGAAGTAACACCAGCATACACCCTGACATCTAAGGCTTGATTGCCAAACCTTCTGCATCGGATGAGCAATGATCTAGCCCCCCTATCGTCCCATGACAAATCAGGCGACGATGTTGAAATCCTCATCAAGGAGCTCGCTTACGAGAACGAGGAAAAGGCCAAGCGTGCCGCTGAACTCGAGATCGCCAACAAAGAACTCACCTTCCAGAACGAGGAAAAGGCCAAGCGTGCCGCTAAACTCGAGATCGCCAACAAGATTATCAGCATGGCAATAGAGGCCGCGAAGATTGGAATTTGGAATTGGGATGTTACGAACAATCAAATCTCTTGGGACAAACTGATGTTCTCGATCCACGGGATGCCGGAACGCAGCAATGGCCTTATCTGTTACGAGGATTGGAGGGGCCACGTGCATCCGGAGGACTTGGCAGCTCAGGAAGCCTCCCTCCGCCAGACCGTCGAGAGCGGAGTGCAAAAACAGCGTCAGTTTCGGATTGTCCGGGATTCTGACCATGAAGTTCGGACCATCCAGGCCTCGGATGCAGCGATCGCGGGAAAGGATGGCAAGACGAAGCATGTGGTCGGCATCAACCTCGACATCACAGATACCAACCTGAGATTGGAGGAGATCCGCATTCTGAACGCCATTCTTAAAACGCGAGCCACCGAGTTGGAAGCCTCGGTGAAGGAGCTCGACAGCTTCGCGTACTCGGTCTCTCACGATCTCAGGGCCCCGTTGCGAGCCGTCGATGGATTTTCGCGGATCCTCGAGGAAGACTACACCACCAAGCTCGATGACGAGGGGCGGCGTGTGATCGGTGTCATCCGTAGCGAGGCCCAGCGGATGGGACGCCTTATCGACGATCTCCTCTCCTTCTCCCGACTCGGTCGCCAGCGGATCGAGCCGGTGATGATCGACATGAATACGATGGCCCGGAGAGTTTTCGAGGAGCTGGTGGCTCTGGAGCCGGGTCGCACGATCCACCTCGACCTGCAGACCGTCCCGCCAGCCTTCGGCACGGAGGCGATGATCAGGCAGCTCTGGACCAACCTTATCGGAAACGCCATCAAATTCACCGGGAAACGCGAGGTGGCCGAGATCGAGATTGGCTGCGGGACCGGAGAGCCTAGAAACGCAGGAGAGCCCGTGGAGCAGGTCTATTTCGTGAAGGACAACGGAGCGGGCTTTGACATGCGCTATGTTGACAAGCTCTTCGGTGTTTTCCAGCGACTCCACAGCACCGAGGAGTTCCCGGGAACGGGCATCGGACTCTCCCTTGTCCTGCGGATTATCAATCGTCATGGAGGTCGGGTCTGGGGTGAGGGTGAGGTAGGAAAGGGAGCGACGTTTCACTTTACCCTCCCGAATCCCGAAATACTTAGCAGTGCCACCCATCAGCCATCCACCCAACAAACACAATGAACTCCGAAACCACCGAAATTCTGATCGTCGAGGACAATCCAAACGATGCCCAACTCACCATGCGGAGCCTCAAAAAACACAATCTGGCCAACCACATCATGCATGTGTCCGATGGGCAGACCGCTGTCGATTACCTTTTCGGTGAAGGTGAGTATCAGGGACGCAATGTGCTGGATCAGCCCAAGGTCGTTCTTCTTGACCTGAAACTTCCCAAACTGAATGGCCTCCAGGTACTCGCCCGGATCCGGGGTGACGCGCGGACAAAGATGCTCCCTGTCGTGATCCTCACCTCCTCTCAGCAGGAAAGCGACCTGATTGAGTCCTACAAGCTCGGTGCCAACAGCTACATCGTGAAGCCGGTCGAGTTCGAGAACTTTGCCAAGTCTGTTCAGGAGGTCGGACTTTACTGGCTCCTGCTCAACAAGCCGGCCACCCCTAAGAATATGCTATGAGTAGAATCGGCAAGACCATACGGATCCTGATGCTGGAAGATTCCGATTTCGACTCAGAACTGATCATCAGGGAACTGCGGAAGGGAGACCTCGACTTCGTCTGGCACAGAGTCCAGGCCCGAGAGGAGTACCGGCAGGCGCTCATGAACTATCTGCCCGATCTTATCTTGGTCGACTACAAGTTGCCCGACTTCGACGGAGACCAGGCCATCGTCATGGCCAAGGAAATCTGTCCAGAGGTACCGGCGATCATCGTAACAGGAGCGATCGGCGAAGATACCGCCGTGGAGCTCTTTAAGAAAGGGGCCACCGACTTCGTGCTCAAGGACCGGATGGAGGGGCGCTTGGGTGGCGTCGTCGAGAGGGCGCTTGCGGAGTCGGTCAACCGTTTGGCAAGCCGACAGGCGGAGGAGCAACAGCAACAGCTCAATAACGAACTCCGGCGGCTTGCCACGCACAACCCCCTAACGGGCGTCGCTTCTCGACCCCTTCTGATGGAGAAATTGGGGGAAGCCATCTCAAAGGTCGACACGGCGGCGATCGATACGGCCTTTTTCTCGATTGATCTCGACCATTTCAAGCAGCTCAACGCCACCTACGGTATTCCCTTTTCTGACCAGGTCCTCGTGGAGACCGCAAGGAGGCTCTGTACCCTCTGCGGCGATGAGGATCTGGTCGGAAATCTGACGGGGGACAAGTTCTACCTGCTCCTGCGGAGGCTCGGCCTGGAAGGGGATCTGCCCGTGCTCCTGAAACAGATCAGGTCTTGCTTCCATCGGCCTTTTCATATTCGAAATCTCGACATCACCGTCGAGGCCTCCATCGGAGGGGTGGTCCTGAGGAACCCCGAGGACACAACGAGCGATGTCATGGCCCAGTGCGAGGAGGCCATGAGACAGGTGAAAAAGAGAAAAAAACAAGAAATCTATATGGTGGATGAAAGCGTCATCAAGGTACTAAAACGCCGAAGCCTGCTGGACAACGAAATCCTCGATGCCGTGAAGAAAAAAAGTCTCTTTCTCCTTTTTCAGCCAATCGTCAGTCTTCGAACGGGGAAGATTCATGGAGCGGAAGGGTTGCTAAGATTCCGTCAGAAGGATGGCACCATCCTGCCAGCGGTAGAATTCATGGATGCCCTGATACGAATGTCCTCCCTCTCCCTAATCGACGAAGCGGTGGTCTCCGACTTCCTCGCCTCCAGCAAACCCCTCATCGAGACACTTCTCCAAAGAGAGGGTTTTCGTTTTTCTTTCAACATCTCGCCTGGGATCCTTGCCAATGTGGGATATGCTGGGAAGATTCTAGCCCAGATCGCAAATGCGGGAGCCAACCCGGAATCCTTCACACTAGAAATCCTCGAAGAGGGACTCATGCCGACGAACGGGACGGTGCGTGAAAACCTGACCATCTTGAAAAAAGCGGGTGTCCAAATCGCCGTGGATGATTTCGGCATCGGCTATAGTAATCTGATGCGACTCTCGAAGCTGCCGATCAATGAGCTGAAAATTCCGCGTGAACTGATCGGGGGGATCAGGTCGGGGGACGCAAGGCTGAAAGCCGTTCTGGAGACCATCGTCGGCATCGCAAAAAATCTGGGTCTCTTCATTGTCGCCGAGGGGGTAGAGACACAGGCTGAGGCAGAGCATCTCCGCACTCTTGGTTGCGAATACGCGCAAGGATACCTCTATGGAAAAGCGATGCCGCTGGAGGAACTCCAAGCACTGGTCATGAACCAATCTGGTTAAGCAAAAGGCTGAGCAAGAGGCTCAGCTGTGCAAAGCAAGCGGATGAAAGTGATGGGGAATGTATCTGTGAACAAGAAATGTTATCTTGTAAGATATATGATAGAATGATAACACTTAGGCAAATTCATGCTATATTTTATAACTCGTGCAATGAAATAGTTATTATACACCCTAGCCCCAACTGTCCCCCCGCAGGTAATGCTCACTGGAAAACCGACATCTCGAAAAAAGATCAAGCGATTCTTTATCCTGATCCTAACGCTGGTGCTCATTATCAGCGGTCTCTCGTTTTATTCTGCATGGAGATCCTACCTACTCAAGACAGAGGATGAGATGCAGCGGGATGCAGCCTCGATTTCACTCCTGATCAATAATGATCTGGAAAGAGGGCTCAAGCTCTTACATTTGACTTCACCCAGAGTCACCACGGCACTTTTGCCTAAAGTTGAGGCCAGAGAGGGCTCACCAATCGATGCCATTCTAAACTCCAGCATGGAGGAGTTCGGAGCGGACTCCAGCAATGATCGGTTCGGCATCTTGATCCTGCTCGATGCATCAGGACAACTGATCGCCCAAAGCGGGGATGATCCCCATAGAAAGCTGGATTTCTCTGATCGCTATTACTTCACTGATCTCAGAGACAATCCTTCCAAACAATTCACGGTAAGCTACCTGCGGATTGCCCAGACAACAGGGTCACCGGCCTTTCATATCTCCATTCCGCTCAGGACATCAAAGGCCTCATCGGAAACCCTGCTCGGAGTCCTTGCCCTACAACTTGATGCAGAAAAAATAGAACATCAGCTTGAGAAGATCGTGAAGTATTCCGGGGAACGAATCTTGATCATGATGCCTAATGGAATGACCATCTTCCAATACCCGCTACATCCCCTTCCCCAGCAGACAGATCTCTTGGTGAACAGTCGCCTAATCCATAGCCCGACGGAAAGCCATGAGGTGAATAGAGGAGTCGCCTCTCTTGAGTCCGCTGCTAATATTGCCAGTAGAAACTATGTAATCACCCTTCCACCTGACAGCTTTGGCTTATCCACATCCGTGCTGATGCCCCGCCAGTATCTTGCATCGGTTTTTTGGAGTGAGAATTCCCACCTCTTCTATCTGACAGTGTTAACAATTCTGCTGATAGGATTTTTCTTTACGGGACTCTGCACTCAAACTCAAAATCTCGAAAAAGCTATTCTGGATTCCAAGACAGATAGCAACACGGGTCTCTGGAACAGAAGACACATGGAGGAAGAACTTGTGCGTCTTGTTTCCCAAGCGCACCGTACCAAGTCGCCGTTGAGCGTGCTCTTCATTGACATCGATCATTTCAAATCCTTTAATGATGTCAATGGACACGATCTTGGCGACAAGGTCCTCAAGGAGGTAGCCCGATGCATCACCGACATGTCGAAACGCCCCTTGGATTGCAGTTGCCGCTGGGGTGGAGAGGAGTTCGTGCTGGCGCTGCCTGATACGACCTCTGAGGATGTCGTGAAAATCTCCAATCAAATGATGGAGATCATTGGGCAGATTAATATTGGTCAATTGTCTAAAATCCCGAATCACGCAATCACCATCAGCATCGGCATTGCCAGCACCACTCTCTCTCCTGATGCAACGCCCGAGGAGTTAATCGTCATTGCAGATCAGGCGATGCTCCGAGCGAAGGAAGAAGGTCGAAACCGAGTCGTTCTAGGATAATCAGGGTATCAAAAAATTTCCTCAGCCTTAATAAATCAGCGACTGGCGAACACATAGCTGTTGGAAAGGCTTGGGTAGATCCAGCAAAAGCGGGACCCTCAAAAGTGAGCCGATCAGGAGCGAGCGAGTCAAAGCTGATAGGACTGCGAAGCAGCCCTGGAAAAAGCGAATCAACCCTTAGGAATCGGGCGCGGAGAAGCAATAAAAACTCCGTATGGAGCAAGGTCTCTCAGTTTCATGAGTTCATGAGTTTCATATTCATCAACTCCCTTGGAGCGTTTTTGATTCAGATGTTGACAAAGGATTTGCGGATGTCATGGGGTGGCGTGTAAGAAGCAAGCGAAGCGGTTGTATTTTTTGCGCAACAGCCCAAGCGATACGACACAGCACAACGCCTCATGCCGCCGCAAAGAATGTCTAGAGATGAAGCAAAACCGCACTAGTTCCCTTCAACACTGTAAAACCGTCACAACTCTCCGCGCCTCTGCGGGATTACTTCACCCTTCTCCACCTTCCTTTTTCAATGGTAGGAGCCATGAGAAAAAGGCGGCGGCAGCTAGGGCGAGAAGGATGATGCCGAGCGACCAAATTGTCGGGAAGTGACCGTGGAAGTGAGGATCTAACCACGACATTTTTAGGCCCACGAAACAGAGGATGAATCCGAGTCCATACTTGAGGTAATGGAACTTGGAGGCCATTCCCGCCAGCAGGAAGAAGAGTGCTCGCAGGCCGAGAATCGCGAAGATATTTGACGTGAACACGATGAAGGGTTCCTTGGTGATCGCAAAGATCGCCGGAACACTGTCGACGGCGAAGATGATATCCGTGAACTCGATAAAGAGGAGCGTCAGCAGGAGCGGAGTCCCCATAAGACAACCCGCATCCCTAATCAGGAACTTTCCGTCATGAAGGGATGTGGAGATCGGAAGGAACTTCTTGAGGAGACGGAGAAGGATATTCTGAGCTGGATCCGGATGAGACTCGGGGCCAAAGGCAACCTTGAGCCCAGTGAAAGCCAGAAAGACTCCAAAGACGAGCGGCACCCAGGAAATCTGCATGAGCACTGATCCGAGGGCGATGAAAAGCGCCCTGAAGACGATGGCTCCGAGGATGCCGTAGAAGAGAATCTTGTGGCGGTACTTCGGCGGAATCGCAAAGAAATCGAAGACGACAAGAAAGATGAAAAGATTGTCAACCGAGAGACTCTTCTCCACCAACCAACCGGAGAGGAACTCGAGACTGCACTGCTTCGCAAGAGCTTTGGGATCGTACCCGGCAAGTCTCGGATCGAGGGGAAAGATATGCAGTCCATAGAAGTAGAGGCCGACACAAAAAAGGAGAGCCAAAGAAACCCAAAGAAGCACATTGAAGAGTGACTCCCGGTGACCGATCTCATGCTCGTTTCCAAGCCTGCGACGCATGTCGAGGAAGAGGCTTCCCAGGATCATGAGAACAAAAATTCCATAGAGCCACCAGGAGCGCTCCATCGGGAAAAGTTCAGGGTGATAGGAAGCGGCCAACATGGGATTTATTCAGGGATTCTTTAAGAGTTTTCGTCTTCGAGCAAGGAGAGCTTCAGATCTCGACTGACAAGCAGCTTATCGATGCGCTGACGATCCATATCGACAACCTCAAAGTGGAAGCCGTTCTGCTTAAATCTTTCACCCTCTTCAGGGATATGACCGAGATGATGGAGGACGAACCCTCCGATTGTCTGGTACCGGTTGGTTTCCAACTCCTCATCAGACAACTCCAAGGAGATAGCCTGCGCTGTCTCCTCAAAATCGAGCTGAGCGTCGATCAGCCAGCTCCCATCCTCGCGTGTGATGATCTCGGGATAGTTCTGGCGGACACCACGCTCCGGTAATCTCCCGACAATAGCCTCGACCACATCCTTGAGCGTGACCATACCCTCCACAACTCCAAACTCATCGACAACAAGGGCAACATGCCGACGGGTGCTCCGGAACTCCTCAATGAGACGCTGGGCCGTCATGGTGGAGGGAACAAAGAGTGGTGGATTCAGAACATCGCCGAGTTTCACCGAACCGGTCAGGGAGATATTGGCCCAGAGGGACTTCACGGAAACAATGCCTCGGATGTTGTCAGGAGTGCCCTGAAAGACGGGGTAATCGGAATGACCTGCCCCGGCAATCCGCCGCCAGTTCGCTTCGTTCGTGTCGTCAAGATCGAGCCATGTGACCCGGGAACGGGGGGTCATGAGTTCCGCAGCCGATTGCTCATTGAGATCGAGCACCCCCTCGACCATCTCCTTCTCAGCAGCGTCGAAGGCTCCACTTTCTAGTCCCTCGTCCATCATCTGCAAGACCTCCTCCTCGGTCTGCTCGGCTGTACGACGGGGATCGAGATGGAGTAACTTCATGGTCGATGCGACAAAGCCCCAACCCAACTCAGCCAGAGGATCAATCCAAATCGTCATCCACCGAGCCAGACGGGAGAGGGCCCGGATCGGTAGGGAGGTATGAAGCGATTCTCCGATGGCCCTCGGAAGGAGAATCCCAAAGAGCAGGATCAGGAAGGAAAGCACCGTCGTGACAATCCCGATCCAAGCGGGCAGAAGCATTACCCTCCCCTCATGATCGAGGATCAGAAGATCACGCGACGTAAGCACCGAGGCCAGGGTGAAGAGAAAAACGGAAGCAAGGCGCAACCCCGGACGGGGTCGCGACCCTGCATCCACATAGGAGGCCACGGAGTCGGCATCGCCGCGACGCTTCAGGAGGACCACATCGGCCATCACGCAGATCCCCCCCAGAAGGATGAGGATAAGCGGCAGCAAGAACATCAGCAGGTAATCAACGGTAAGGACGGTATTCATCCAAAAATCAGTCCAGCAGCGCCGCTAGATCAGAGGGGGAGACCTCCAGCAATGTCTCGACCGCTAGATCGCACTCTCCCAAAGAGGAGAGTGGGTTTGTCGTGGCGACGCCAACGACCTTCATTCCTCCCCTCCTTGCCGCCTCGATCCCTGCAAAGGCATCCTCAATGACAACGCAACGTGGTGGCGGAAGACCGAGCAACTCAGCTCCCTTCAAGAAGACCTCGGGGTCGGGCTTTCCATGGAGAACATCGGTGCCGCAGACAACCTCATCGAAGAGGGCATCCAGACCCGTGGCTTCAAAAAGGGCATCCAGATTACCGCGTGGTGTGGATGATCCGACCGCACGGGGAATACCGTTTTCCTTCAGGGCAATCAGCAATTCGCGGGCACCAGGCAGCACGATAACACCCTCGGTAGCAACAAGCTGCCGGTAGAGTTCCTCTTTCCGATCGGCCAACTCAGAGACAAGATCCAGATCATCGCCCCAGCCCAGAGTGGGGATGATCACCTCGTTTTTCTTGCCGAATCCCGCCTTGAAATGTCCTTCAGGTAGGACGAGTCCCCGTTCGTTGGCCAATAGTTCCCAAGATCTTTCATGCTGGGAGGAGGAGTCGATCACAACTCCATCCCAGTCAAACAAAACTCCCCACGATTTCGTCATTGCCGGAATAATGGGGAATTCAAGAGGGTGCGGCAACGTCATTCTTCAAGGGGTTGCACTCCCCCGAGACTTGGGCGAAACTCCCCCCACCACATGACCTTCCCGAGACTCCTTCCTATGCCGGGTATTTTGCTGAGCCTTGTTTTAACTGCGACTCTCCCGATCAGCGCCAAAGATCCCACTTCCGAAAACCGTGGGGGCATTGTCGGACAGAGCCTCTCTGCAAGCGTGGTGAGGATCGAAGTGACGGATCAGGAAGCGGACTATGCCTCCCCGTGGAATGCAGGTCATATCGGAGGAGGCATCGGTTCGGGATTCGTGATCATCGCCCCCGGTGGAAAGAAACGGATCCTGACCAATGCCCATGTGGTCAGCAATGCGCGTTTCATCACACTGAGCCGCGAGCGGGTGAGTCATCCCTACACTGCTCATGTGGAGTTCATCGCCCACGATTGCGACCTTGCCCTCCTGAGCGTCGATGACCCAGCATTCTTCGAGGGAACCGTTCCGCTGGAATTCGGCGGGATCCCGCTCATTGAGAGTGGTGTCAGTGTCTATGGATATCCGCTCGGGGGAGAGCGCCTCAGCGTGACTAGGGGCGTGGTCTCTAAAATCGATTTCGATCTCTACACACACTCCGGGGTCGATTCCCACCTAGTCATCCAGATCGATGCAGCGATCAATCCAGGCAACAGTGGCGGTCCAGTCCTTCAGGATGGAAAGGTGGTCGGGGTAGCCTTCCAGGGATATTCGGGGGAAGTTGCCCAGAATATCGGATTCATGATTCCCATACCGGTCATCTCCCGATTCCTCAAGGATCTCTCCAAGGGCTTCTACACCGGCTACACCGATCTCTCGATTACCTTCCACCCTCTTCTCAGTGCACCCTCCCGCAAGGCACTCGCCTTAACCGATGATGACCGGGGAATTCTCGTCACTGATGTGCAGGAAAAGGGTTCCTCGCATGGATTCCTGCAAAAAGGAGATGTGCTTCTCTCAATCGATGATCATCCCATTGCAAGCAATGGACGCGTCGAACTCGACGGTCAGTCGGTCGATATGACAGAGGTGGTGGAGCAGAAATTCGAGGGAGATAAAATCCGATTCTCTGTCCTGCGCAAAGGAAACACCATGGCCGTGGAGTTTCCTCTCCGTGGAAGCTGGCCCTTTCGGATGCAGGCAAACACCTATGATGAGAAGCCCCGATTTCTTCTCCACGGGGGTCTGCTTTTTCAGCCCCTCGATAGAAATTTCATGAATGCGGATAGAATCTCCGACCTGAGGATCAAACGGACTTTCCAGGACTTCGTGGAAAAACATCTCTACTTGGAACGTCCTGAGATCGTTGTGCTGAGCCGCGTGCTGGCCGATCCGGTGAACAAGGAATGTGATGGCCTGCGTCCTGGCATCGTCGACAGCATCAATGGAAGGAAAATCCGTTCGCTTGCCGATGTCGCTGCTGCTTTCGATCAACCGGTCCGCTATGATGTCGTGATCGAGGATGGTGTCGGTGAACCGATTGTCTTGAACCGTGATGAGGTGCTGAAAGCGAATCCCCGTATCATGAAAGCCTATGGCATCACCACACCCCGGAACCTTTAAGGTCAAGGCATCATAGAAAACGCTGATGAAAAGATACCTTCCCATGATCCGGATCTCTCTTTATGCATTTCTGCTACTCCTGCCGGGTTGCAGGGAAAAGACCGTGTCTTCCCAAGCGTTGGGCGCATCCGTCCTCCGCGTCACAGCGACCATCCAGTATCCTGATAACAGGCGCCCTTGGCTCAAGAAACAACCATTCTCACGCATCGGGCTTGGCACAATCATCGAAGGGGGACGCCTCCTAGTCACGGCGGATATGGTAGCCCATGCTAGCTACATCGGTCTGGAGAAGCCGGAGGATGGCCCTAAGGGAACCGCCTCCGTCGAAGTGATCGACGAGGAATGTAATCTGGCAATCCTGAAGCCTGTGGAGCCCGAACTCCTCAAGGGAACCCATCCGCTCACTCTCGACACATTGCTCACTCCCGGAAGCACGGTTCAGATCCTTCAACTCGAGTCCAACGGAGCCCCTGCCCTTAGTCCGGCCAGCCTGACCACGGTCGCGGTGATGCCTTATGGTCAGGATGCAGGGGCCTACCTGCTCTATCGTGTTTCCACAACGATCCCACAACGGGAGGGAAGCTTTGTCCTCCCGGTATTACATGAGAGGAAATTAGCCGGATTAGTGATTCGATACGATCCCCGGACGCAATCAGCGGACATCATTCCTTCCCCCCTAATCGGGCGCTTCCTTAAGGAATGTGGCAAACCCGGTTACTCAGGGCTGGCTCGCGCCGGACTGATCTACGGGGAGGCCCGTGGAAGCACCTTGCGTGAATGGATGGGGGCAGGAAAAGATCTCACTGGCGTCACGATCATCTCCCTGGATGCCGGTGGCCCGGCTGAAAAAGCAGGACTCCGGAAGGGGGATCTTATCGTACGCGCCGGCGGTAAACCGATCGATGGTGAGGGGAACTACACGGATCCCTATCTCGGGAAAATCAACTTCAGTAATCTGGCCACTCTGGAATCCTCTCCCGGTGACAAAGGGGAAATTGTTTACTTCCGAAGCATAGGAGAAGGTACCGGAACGCTGGGCACAGCTACGCTGACGCTGGAGGGAAGGAATCCCTTGGCGGAAATCAGTCCGACTCGCCTCCATGGGGATAGTGTGACGTACACCTTTCTGGGTGGACTCCTCTTTCAGGAATTGAGCAGACCCTACCTTCGCGAATGGGGACCTAACTGGAGAAGCGATGCCCCTCAGAACCTTGTCGCTCTCGATGCATTTCAAGAAGATTTACCAAAGGATCAGAAGAGACTAGTCATTCTCTCAGCGGTTTTCCCCTCCTCGCAGACCATCGGCCTCCAGGAACTGGCCAACAAGGTGGTGGCAACGATCAACGGAAGACCGATTCATGGCCTCGCTGATGTGGTCGAGGCGGCAAAGCATCCGGAAAACGGCTTTCAACGCATTGATCTTGAGGGTTCAGCAGGCCCGATCTTTCTCGATGCCACAACACTAGCATCAGAAGAGGCTCAACTCAGGAACGAATACGGAATCCCTGCCAAGGGGAGCATCATGGCTGATCCTCGATAAAATCGTGAGAACAGGTGAGAAAGGAACCATGCTATCGTCTCTTTTGACGCTCGACGCCATAGGATGAGCGGCTAATTTATTCAACCTGCCTTTTTTATCATGTCCGAACGCACACTGGTCGTCGTCCCCACTTATAACGAAAGAGAAAACCTACCGAAACTAGTCGAGCGTCTCTTTGCCTTGTCGGACGCTGTCGAGATTCTAGTAGTCGATGATGGTTCCCCGGATGGCACGGGCCAATGGGTTACAGAAAATGCGGCTCGCGACCCACGCCTCCACCTCCTCTCCCGCACCGCCAAGAACGGCTTGGGCAGGGCGTATGTGGCAGGATTCCAATGGGCGCTTGAGCAAGGCTACGACTTTATCGTCCAAATGGATGCCGATTTTTCACATAGCCCGGAAGATGTTCCGAAACTTCTTGTCGGAATCCGGGAGTCCGGTGCCGATCTCGCCATCGGATCCCGTTACGTCGGGGGCATCAGGGTTATTAACTGGCCTCTCAAGCGTCTCGTTCTCAGCGTGGGGGCCTCCTATTATGTGAAATGGATCACCGGACTACCGGTCTGGGATCCAACCGGGGGATTCAAGTGCTGGCGTCGCCGCACACTCGAGGCCATCGACCTTCCCTCCCTGAAATCGAATGGCTACGGCTTCCAGATCGAAATGAATCACCGGACCTGGATGCGGGGGTTCAAGGTTGTTGAGGTGCCGATCATCTTTGCGGATCGCATCGAGGGGGTTTCCAAAATGTCGAAGAAGATCGTTGTGGAGGCCCTGCTCATGGTCTGGGGACTCCTGATTACTAGCGGATTCCGTAGATCGCATAAGAAGCCTCCATCCACGAATTAAAAAGATTTAACCGTTCCCATGTCCAAGCTATCTACAGGCTTTCAGATTATTGGCCTTTAACACTCCGCCCGCTTTTTTCCATTTTTCCCATGAGCATTCCGATCACCACTTCTGCTTCTGAATCGGCAATCGATACCGAGATGCGAATCCATCCTTTCCGAATGTTCGACAAGCATGAGCGCCTGACCGCGCTGATCTGCTTCCTCATCGCGCTAGTCACCTACTGGGCCACCGTGATGCCGAACATCGGCCTCAACGACGACGGCGAGATGGCGACCGCGGCGCTTCATTTCGGTGTCATGCATCCCTCCGGCTATCCCCTCTGGACAATTCTCGCCGGCCTTTTCAGTAACATTTTTCCTTTTGGTAATGGATCGTGGAAAATCAATCTCTTCTCAGGACTCTGCACGGCGATCGGGGCCGCAGTTTTTTCTCTGGTCTCGCTGAATGCAACGCGTTGGTTGGGTGTCAAGAAGATGCCTGCGACCATTCTCTCGGTTGCCTCAACCCTGACCTTCATCTGGGTGACCCCGATCTGGTCCCATGCGGTCGTTGGGAAGGGACTCTACGCCCTTCACGTCTGCCTGATGATGATCTACCTGATGATTACTTATGTATGGATCAGGAGGCCTCAATGGAAAAATGCCTTTGTCTGGCTGGTCTTCATTTTCTGTCTTGGGATGAGCAATCACCATATGACCCTGGCCATGGCCTTTATGCCCCTGATGGTTATCCTGCTGCTGCATGCGGAGCTCTTTTGGGAATACACCGTCTATAGCATGCTGGTGGCAAGCCTTCTCTACCTCGGCTTTGCTTACCTCTCCACGGATCAATATCATCTCATGGCGATGAAGGCGGCCGTTCGGCTCTTCTACACAGTCTGGGCAGGGTTCCTCCTCCTGGTCATCGTCCGACGCAAACTCACTGAGTGGCGGCAGGGATTGCTGCTTTTTGTCGCGGTCTTTGTCGGACTTCTCCCCTACGCCTACATGCCCTTTGCTTCCTCGACTAATCCCCCGATGAACTGGAGTTACTGCAGCACACCCGAGGGATTCTTCTACGCCATCAACCGTTCCCAGTATTGGGGAACCCTGGCGGATCAACTCCAGGGAACGGTAGGCAAACTCGTCGGCGTTGCGCCTGCCGAGAAGCAGAAAGGACCGAAAAACCCGGATGATGAGAGTGCCATGCAGCAATTTGCGGGATACTGCAAAGTCTACTGGAAAGTTCTAGCTAGGAACATCTCCCCGATTCCGTTGATCTTTGCCCTTCTTGGTTTTGCTCTTTTTTGGCGATTGTCACGAGAGAAACGGATTTGGTTTTATTTGCTGGTTATCGGCTTTTGTCTCGCGGCATTCCTGGAACCCATTCAGGCACCAAACGGCTATGACAATGCCGGATGGGACATGCAGTACCAGTACCAGAGCCTCTGCTATGGCTTCTTCATCATGTTGGCGAGTTACGGGGCCGCCATAATCTTCGCTTCACTCAATCACGGGAAATCCCGACCCTTTGCATGGACGATTCCGGCCCTTGCAGCCGCGACAGCACTCTACACCCTCGTCGTTTGCTATCCGAAAAGCACCCAGCATGGTCACTGGTTCGGATGGATGTACGGGCACGACATGCTCGTCGATCTGCCGAAGGACAGTTTTGTTTTTGGGGGGACCGACCCTGGTCGCTTTGTTCCTACCTACATGGTCTTCGGCGAAAGTTTTGAGAAAACGAAGCGGGACCCCAATTTCGACCGCAGGGATCTCTATATCGTGACCCAGAACGCCCTGGCCGACACATTCTATAATCGTTACATCCGCTCCCATTATACTACAGAACGTCCGACAACCTTCGGTTGGTTCGAAAAGCTCCTCGGTCGCGATCATACCTATCCGAACGAGACCCTCACCCTCCCCCATCGTGAGGATATCATGGCTCTCTTCGAGGTGCTGATGAATAAGTATCAGAAAAACCCCCAGGGATTACCCAACCCTCAGAGCGATCCCGTCGCCCTCAACTCTGCCGTGGCTGAATGGATCTTCCTTCGCAACTGCGACAAGAAGGATGGAACTCCCCGGCACTTCTACGTTGAGGAGAGTTTCCCCATGCAGTGGTCCTATCCCTACGCAATCCCGCACGGTCTTTGCTACGAGATTGCCCATGACAAAATGGACACTCTGCCTCCCGGAACTGCTGAGAAGGATCTGGCTTGGTGGGATGATTACATCAAGAAACTCGACGCCGTGCCTGGTTTCCGAGACGACGATCTTGCCCTTCACTCCTTTGCCAAACTGCGCAATACCGGTGGTAATATCTATGCCTTCCGTAATTTGCGTCCGGAAGCGGAACGTGCTTACAGGCAGGCTCTTTCGCTCTGGCCGGGAAATACCGAGACCACAAGCAATCTCGTCAATCTACTTTGGCAGCAGGGGCGTTTCCAGGATGCCCGTGATCTCGTGGCAGAATTCCTTCCGATGGATCCCAACAGTAAGGTGCTGCAGCGCCTAAATGCTGCCACAGAGGCACGCCTCAAGGCTTCCAAAGAGCTCCCGATGCAACTGGCCACCCTTCAGCTCAACCCCACCAACAGGCAGGTCCTGGGTCCGGTTATTCAGAGCTTCATGATCCTGGGACGCACGGGCGATGTTGACGCGATCATCTCCAATGCGGTCGCCGCAACTCCAAATGACATCCCTTTCCTCAGGGACATGATTAACTTCTATGCAACCCAGGGGCGTATTCCCCAGGCGCTTGAGATAGCCAAAATATTGGAGAAGGCACAGCCGAACCAATGGGACGTACCGTTCACCATAGCAAAATATGATCTTGTTACGGGACAGCGGGAAGAGGCCTTCACAAGCCTGCATCGTGCGGTTCTGCTAGGTGGAAACACCGCACTTCAACAAATCAGCCGTGAGCAGATCTTTCAGCAAGTGGCACAGGATCCAGCTTTTCAGCAGGCTCTGCAGCCCTCTGCTCCGACTCCGACCGGGGTCAAGGATTTGGGGGAGATAATTTCCAACTCTATCAGTAATAAGCTATCGCCGGCTCCATCACCTTCCTCAACGCCCAAAAACTCAAAAAAGAATAATCATTAGGAAGAGAAAAAGGGATTAACAGTTACCTTAGGATTCCATCATCTTTTCGGGTCGTAACTCAGCTTTGTAGAGTGCCACGCTCGGATCCAGGAGGTTTTGAATGCTTCTGCCATGCCGCATAGCGGCAATAGATTGGACCGCAGGTA
>Ga0114962_10002057_pt1 | contig 17096 bp, 13 predicted proteins | sample C_130820_MF_Meta_FD_87017 | JGI IMG/M metagenome (GOLD analysis project Ga0114962, IMG submission 87017) | Freshwater microbial communities from Lake Croche, Canada to study carbon cycling - C_130820_MF_MetaG | ecosystem: Environmental > Aquatic > Freshwater > Lake | place: Lake Croche, Canada...
ATCTTTAATTGGACCTTTAGCCCACCACCCCATCGATTGTGCTAACAAATGATATTGAATATCTGGATTTTCAATACTCGTACCAACAGGACCAGTATCACCCCCAAGATTTACTACTCGATTACGGAAATTCGCTAAGCGCTGAACGTGCATAACCTCTTGATGATAGCCGCGATTATTATGCATGACTGCTAATAGGGGAATCTTATGTTTGGCTGCTGTCCACAAGACACCTGGCGCATACATTAAGTCGCCATCTGATTGAATACTCACGGAAAATCGACCAGCTGTCCGATTTGCTAATGCAGCCCCAACTGAGGCGGGAGCTCCATACCCAACTCCATAGCCTCCCGATCTTCCTAACCAGTGATAGTGTTTTTCCATTGGCCATAAACGATTAGGCCAATTACTAACATTGCCTTCAGATGCAACTAACGACCAATCTAAATGCTTGATTTGAGCAAATACTTCCATAACCAAACGGGCTGTACTAATTGGACTAGCATTCCACGCAACTGCAGCAGCAATACGTGTACTATTTTTATTGGCAAGGTAGGCTTTTTTGGTTTCTGCACCACGCTGGACTATGACGGCCTTGCGATCATTTGTTAAGGCAACTCTTACGGCCTCAATTAATGAGGGCAAGGTCGCCTGTGCATCCGCAGCCATACTTACATCAACTACCTGAAAACGTTGGAAATCTTGATAATTAGCCTTGGTATTTAAGTCAACTGAATTAATACTAATTAACTTTGTTGTGGATTGAACCCTAGTACTATTCGTTCCATGGCCATGATTAATTGCATTATCAGTAAAAGCATTTACAGTCGCCCAAAAGTCAGTTAACTCAAGACCTAAAATAACGTCAGCATTATTTACTACCGTTGGCCCAGCAGATAGATAATTGGTTTTAGGAAAATTCATTCTACCGCCTTGATCAATCACCTTGGCTTGTAATAATTCTGCTAGTTGAACTAATAAATCGATGCCAGCAGGCGTTCTTGCCGCACGATCAGCCACAATCACTGGGTTTTGTGCATTCACTAAAAGTCTTGCAGCTTCTTGAACTGCTCCAGAGTCTCCTTGCGGTGGTGAAGTTGGTATATATCTCGGAATATAAGGTGCTTTATCCCCTTGCTCCTTCATCGGCTCTTGCTGTAATCCGGCGTCTAGAGATATAGCAACAGGGCCATAAGGTGGAGTCATCGCAATTTTGTAGGCACGTACAAATGACTGTGAAAAATGTTGTAATGAAACTGGAGTATCGTCCCATTTCGTATAGTCTCGTACGATACCATTGATGTCTTGCGCAGAGTGAACCGTTGGAATCCCTGGAGGCCGACTCGCCGCATCCATATCATTCCCACCAATGATCATCAAGGGAACGCGATCACACCATGCGTTATATACCGCCATTGAGGCATGCTGTAAACCAACAGTGCCGTGACATAGCGTTAATAGTGGTTTACCACTAGCCTTAAAGTACCCATGCGCCATGGCAACTGCCGACTCTTCATGCATGCAATTGATGTACTCTGGCATCTTATTGTTGCCATAATCGATAAGTGATTCGTGCAACGCACGAAAGCTAGAGGCGCAATTGGTCGGTAAATATTCAATCCCTAGTGACTTAATTACATCCACCATAAAATCTGATCCTGGCTTTCCAGGAACCCGGGCTATCTCTGAAGGGGGGAGAGTTTCAGCGTTAACACGTTGGCCATTTGGGGGAAGAGCACTAGAAAGTTTGTTAATGGGTTCTGCAGCACCTGCCGATTGCGTCGTTACAGCAGCAATGGCGCTCGTAGTAATCACACTTGTCAAAAAGCTTCTTCGGCCAAGAACTGGCTCTATTTCATCTTGATTTTTTTTATCGGTCATCGCCGTCTCCTTATAGTTTTTATATCCTATCATGAATAAAACATGACGCAAGTATTTCAAACCGAATCATCCTATAGAAATATAATAGGTAGCAACATTTACAATTCGAATAAAGTCTGTATTAGTTTGGGTCTAAATATTTAAAGAAAATTTTCTGGGAAGTAATATATGTCACAAGTTCATTTTCAATCAAAATTTCCGCAAGTTGGAACAACGATTTTTACCGTAATGTCTGCTTTAGCAAAAGAACATCAAGCTATTAATTTGGGCCAAGGATTTCCAGACTTTTCATGCGACCCTAAATTGCTAGAGGCTGTAGAAAATGCCATGCGAAACGACCATAATCAGTACCCTCCCATGACTGGTATCCCAGAATTAAGGCAGAAAATATCTCAAAAAATTGAGCAGCTTTATGGCGCTCATTACGATCCAGACACTGAAATTACCGTCACGGCAGGGGCTACTCAAGCGATCTTAACTGCAGTTTTGGCAGTGGTTAGACCAAATGAGGAAGTGGTCGTCATAGAGCCAGTTTATGACTCATATATTCCTGCAATCGATTTAGCGGGAGGAAAATTAATATCCGTCAAGATGTTCCCTCAAAAAAATACCGAAGGCTTAGTAGAAAAGTACGTGCTTCCTTGGGATGATCTGGCCAAGGCTATCAACTCGAATACCCGGTTAGTGATGATTAACTCTCCCCACAACCCAACAGGCATGGTTTGGCAATCTGAGGATTTAAATCGCTTAGCAGAATTGGTTAGGCCAACTAATGCATTAATTTGTAGCGACGAAGTCTATGAGCACATGGTTTACGATAATCAACACCATCAAAGTGTTTCACGCCACCCTGAATTAAAAGAAAGAAGCTTCGTCATTTCTAGTTTTGGAAAAACTTTTCACGTTACTGGTTGGAAGGTCGGGTATGTGAGTGCTCCCGAATATCTAATGACAGAATTTAGAAAAGTTCATCAATTTAATGTTTTTACTGTAAATACCCCTATGCAATACGGAATATCAAGCTACTTAGATTACCCAACTGCTTATACCGAATTACCAACCTTCTACCAAAAAAAACGAGACTTTTTTGCATCTGAGTTATTACATACGCAATTTAAGTTACTTCCCTCACAAGGGACTTATTTTCAATGTGCGGATTATTCACAGTTAAAAATTCCCGAAGCGCAATTGGACGAGGCAACATTCTGCCAATGGCTAACCTCCGAAATCCAAGTTGCGGCAATACCCGTATCTGCTTTTTATAGCAAACCGGTCAATTCTCATGTAATTCGATTTTGTTACGCAAAACAAGAAGCTACTTTACAACTCGCACTCGAAAGATTGCAGAAAATTGCAAGTTAAATTCCCTACTATTTATCTAGTCTTTGTTAATTAAAATTGAAAGTCTTTCAATAAATCCCTTAACTTCAACTTAAATATTTTTCCAGTCGCAGTTAGTGGCATTTCCTCCATAAAAATAATCTCGTCTGGTACGCACCATTTAGCCATTTTTCCTTGAAAAAGTTGCCATATCTCTTCTTTGAGTAATTGCTCACTACGAATGTAGTTTGGTTTTTTGACAGCAACGAGTAAAGGTCTTTCCTGCCATTTGGGATGGGCAATCGCAATGCACGCCACTGCCAATAAATCAGGATGAGCGCTAGCAATATTTTCGATATCAATTGATGAGATCCATTCTCCACCTGATTTAATAACATCTTTAGTTCTGTCAGTAATCTGCATATTACCCGCAGCATCAATCGTGGCCACATCACCCGTGGGAAACCAACCATCTATCAAAGGCGACTCTTCAACTCGAAAATAGTTATTAATCACGCAAGAACCCTTAACCATTAAATTACCAAAAGTAACTCCGTCTTGAACTAGTTCTAGACCATCTTCGTTAACAATCTTCATTTCGATACCAAATAATGCCCGTCCTTGCTTCTGTAAAATTCTATTCTGTTCAGAAATTGGTTTTTTTAAATCAGCTCCAGTTAAGGTCGCAAATGTCCCAAGAGGAGACAACTCTGTCATTCCCCAGGCATGGATAACTCGCACACCTAAATGATTGAGGCTATCCATCATCTTCGGTGGACATGCTGACCCGCCAACAACTGCTTTTTTGAAATGAGAAAACGATTGATCATTTTCGCTCATGTGTAATAGCAAGTTGGACCAAACAGTTGGCACACCCAAAGACATTGTTACCTCTTCTGACTGAATCAATTCAAAAAGAGATGGGGCGTCTAATTGAGGCCCGGGAAGAACTAGCTTTGCACCGACCATCGGGCTACTGTATGGGATTCCCCAGGCGTTGACATGAAACATTGGAACTACTGGCATTATCGTGTCAGACGCAGACATATCAAAGGAGTCTGGTAGCGCACTCACATAGGCATGAAGCCGAGTTGAGCGGTGACTAAATAATGCTCCTTTGGGGTTTCCAGTAGTGCCTGATGTGTAACATAGCGCTGCAGCTAAATTTTCATCAAATACTGGCCATGTAATATCTCCAGACTCTTTACTAAGTAGCGTTTCGTAAGATAAGAGATTAGGAATTTTGCTAATCGGAATCAAATCCTCATCGACCATACAGACCCAATACTGAACACTAGGACATACAGCTTGTAATTTTTCGACTAATGCCAAAAAACTCAAGTCAAAGAAAATTACCTGATCCTGCGCGTGATTAATAATGAATACTATTTGATCTTCAAATAGTCTCGGATTAATCGTATGACAAATTAATCCACTGCCAGATATCCCATAATATAACTCGAGATGACGATATCCATTCCAAGCCAGCGTACCAATCCGATCACTTAGTTGCAGGCCTAGTCTAGCAAGCACCTGAGAGACTTTTCGCGCTCTGAACTCACACTCTGCATAGGTGTAACGATGAATATCTCCTTCAACTCTTCTAGAAACAATCTCGGTAGTGGCGAATTGACTACTTGCATGTTTTATTAAATCAGAAATCATCAGTGGTCGAAGCATCATTTGACCACTTAAACCATACCCCCCACCTAAACTGATGTTTTTTTCCATGATTTTCCCTAAACTTTTTTATCATACTTGAAACTCGTCACTAATAATGAACGATTTACGCGAGCCACGCCCATACGCAAGGAAAGGCTTCAATCTTAGTGTGATTTTTTATCAGTAGTTACTTTCAATCCAACTTACCCTTTATAAGTGTAAGGGTCGAATAGATGACATCCAAAAGATATCAAACCAATTAAATTCACCTATATCAATAAATTTCACATTATGGAATAGGCTATCTCCTGGAGAAATCATCACCCTATTTCATTCAAAAAAAATGGTGTTTTGATTGATTTTGATCTGCTACGCTTATCTAAAATTACAGCTATTTTTATAGCTATTTTTTGAATTTACCTATATTTTAAAAGCGTTTAACGTAACAAAACCAGTCTATATTTTTTCGAATAATTATTCTAGACAGATCTAATTACTAAAAGATAAACTAAACCTATAGTTTTTAGTACTAAACAGTATTAAAAACCTTTTGTTCCCCATTAGGGAATATGCCCTAATTTTTACGAACATAATTCGTGAAAATTTGCGAATGGATCAACCGCCATTCCTTTCAATTTTCAACTCTCTAGAGAAGTTTTTTGTTCTTTAGAGTTTGCATAAATACTCAGCCTTCTAAATAGTACATCTTTAGATTTACTGAGCAAAACTTATAGGGAATTTGTATGTCAATCAATGAAAGTCTTCTACATATTCTATGTATGCACAAGATTGAGTATCCATCTTGGATACGATTCAAATTGGTACAAAGAGGTAGGTCTAGTTTTCAAAGAATTGACTATTTTTTGAGTAATAAGACCGATCTTGATCAACAACGAAATTAATGAACAACTGTATTACAGAAATTTACTAGGATATTCATGAGAATTTGCGTTATTGGTGCTGGAGCAATTGGCGGCTTGTTAGCAATTAAACTTGCTCAAGCAGGACATATTGTTAGCGTTGTTGCACGTGGTGCTAATTTACTTGCTATTCAGAATAAAGGCTTCAAGCTGATAGCTGAAGATGGGACTGAATCAATCACACATTTAAAAGCTACTGACATCATTCGTGATCTTGGCCCTCAAGATTTAGTAATCTTAGGTATGAAAGCCCATCAGTTAGCTGCCGTTGTTCATGATATCGCTAGTCTTTATCATGAAAATACCATGGTACTTACTGCTCAAAATGGTATCCCATGGTGGTACTTTTATAAGCATGGTGGTCAATATGATGGTAAATGCTTAGAAAGTGTTGACCCTGGAGGGGAAATTGCTAAAAATCTGCCAATTGATCGAGTTGTAGGAACTGTTGTCTACCCTGCAGCAGAAATCGTTGCCCCAGGAGTTATTCAGCATATCGAGGGTAATCGCTTTTCAGTTGCAGAAATCAATAATAGTGTGACCCCTAGAGTTCAACTCTTGTCTCAGACTCTCAAAGAGGCTGGTTTTAAAGCCCCTATTATTTCTGATATCCGATCAGAAATTTGGACGAAGCTTTGGGGAAATTTAAGCCTCAACCCAATCAGCGCACTAACCCACGCCACACTAGTCGATATTTGCCAATTTCCGCAAACTAGAGATTTGCTAGTAAAAATGATGACCGAGGCACAAGAGGTAGCCCATCTGCTAGGTATTCAGTTCAAAGTCTCTCTCGAAAAGAGGGTTCAAGGTGCTGAAAATGTTGGTAAGCATAAAACTTCCATGCTGCAAGATATTGAAGCGGGTCGTCCAATAGAAAAAAACGCCCTAGTTGGCTCAATTATCGAATTAGGAAAGATTGTTGGCATCCCTACTCCACACATTACGACAGTTTATGCCTGTATTAGCTTACTAGCTAAAACTCTTCAAGATCATTCGGGAAGTTTGAAGATTCAAACTTCCGTATAAAAATTTAACTTTGATAAGGACTTAATATGAACCAGAAAAATACGCTTGTAGAAATCCTATCTTCTAGAAAAGATCTACGCCCAGCTATCGGCAGTCCCGGAATGCAAGATCTTTCATACGCGCAATTATATGAGTTAGTCTCTAATACGGTCTCACAGCTCAATGAAGTTGGTATCGGTCGTAATGACAGGGTAGCTATTGTGTTAAACAATGGACCTTTCATGGCAACGGCTTTTATATCCGTTGCTTGCGGTATGACTGCCGCTCCATTAAATCCAAGCTTTTGTGCTGATGAATTTGAATTTTATCTAAAAGATCTGCAAATTAAAGCCCTACTTGTTGAAAAAGACTCAACATCACCAGCAATCGCCGTTGCTAAAAAATTAGGCATCATGATCATGACTTTATTACCATCCACAGAAATAGCTGGTCAATTTGTATTAGAGCAGTGTGGCGCAGAAAAATTACACCTAAACTCTGGTGGCTGGGCACAAAAAAATGATATTGCTCTCATCCTTCACACCTCGGGAACAACATCACGGCCAAAGATCGTTCCGTTGTCACAAACGAATGTCTGCACCTCAGCCATGAATATAGCGGCAACATTAGACTTTGAAGTTCATGATCGAGGTATAAATATCATGCCTCTATTTCACATTCACGGCCTCATTGCCGGGGTTCTAGCGCCACTTTCAAGAGGTTCTTTTGTGAGTTGTACTCTAGGATTTAATGCGATGAAATTTTTTAGCTGGATGAATGAAGTCAAACCGACTTGGTACACAGCAGTTCCGACTATGCATCAAGCTATTCTTGCAAGAGCAAAACATAACCAAGAAATTATTTCACAAAATCCTCTACGTTTTATTCGATCATCCTCGGCATCCATGCCAACTAAAGTTATTACGGATATTGAGCAGATTTTTCAAACTCAATTAATCGAATCCTACGGCATGACCGAAGCATCGCACCAAATGTGTAGCAATTTACTAAGCCCAGGTATACGTAAACCGGGCACAGTTGGTATTGCTCAAGGCGTTGAAGTAGCTATTATTAACGAAAAAGGGGAACTGTTGAAGTCTGGACTAGCAGGCGAAATTGTTATTAAAGGTCCAAATATCACCGCAGGTTACGAAAATAACCCGCAAGCAAATACAGAAAGCTTTATCAATGGCTGGTTTAGAACTGGCGATCTTGGTTCGCTTGATTCGGATGGATACCTCACAATTACTGGGCGTTCAAAAGAAATTATTAATCGTGGCGGAGAAAAAATATCACCTCGGGAGGTTGACGAAATTCTATTAAATCATCCCGCTATTCAACAAGCTCTGACATTTGCTATGCCGCATGAAAAACTCGGCGAAGAAGTGGCCGCATTAGTTGTTCTTCATGATGGCTATAGTGCTGATGAGAAATCAATTCGAGAATTTAGTTCCAATTATCTGGCCGACTTTAAAATACCAAAAAATATTATCTTTATGACTGAAATCCCAAAAGGAGCAACCGGAAAAATGCAACGAGTAGGTCTTGCGCAAAGACTTAATCTCAATTAGTTTTTAATACTCGATTTACTTTTTGGCGTGAAGTGAAATAAGACGCCACACAATCAATGGGTATTAATATCCCTTTTCCAAAAAAGGGATCACTTTTCTAAAGAGAATTTTAACGAATCAGCCTGGCTAATAAGAAAGAGTCAATTTCTGATAGATTTTTGACTCCGCAAAGTTGCATCGTTCTGATTAATTCATCCTCAAGTATCTCTAGGGCTCTTCTAGCTCCGGCTTCTCCAGCAGCAATAGCCCCAAATAAAGTCGCCCTACCAAGCAGAACCCCATCCGCGCCACATGCTATCGCTTTAACAATATCTGATCCTCGGCGCACTCCTCCGTCAAGATACAAAGGAATTCGTTTTTGAATAACATCAAGTATTGCGGGTAATGCATCCATTGTGGCAATAGCGCCGTCCAATTGGCGTCCTCCATGATTTGACACCACAATTGCATCGCACCCCATTTTTTCTAATCTAGCAGCATCCGAGGGATTTAAAACTCCTTTGATGATTAACTTTTTAGGCCACTTTTCTCTGACTTGCGAAAGTCGATCCCAATCAAAAGAGGGATCATAATTTTTACCTACCGACGAGGCTAATTGAATACTTTGTTGGTTATCACTTTCTAATCCAATGAGATTTTTCAATTTCGGCACCCCATGCACTAACATAGCAATTGCCCAAAGAGGTCTTGACGAAAAATCTAAACAATTTTTTACCGTATATTGAAAAGGAATTTTAAAATCATTTCGATAATCCCTCTCTCTTTTTCCACCCACCGGTAAATCAATCGTAATCATTAATGCTTCATAGTCAGCGTCTTTTGCGCGTTGAATTAATTTTTCAAAAAGATCTTTATCTTTCAAAATATAAGCCTGAAACCAATGCCTACCTGGTGCTTGATTAGCAATCTCTTCAATCGATGCTGTTGCCGTTGTAGACAAACAATAAGGAATATTGAACTGAGCAGCAGCCTTTGCTATTGCCACATCGCCGCCTCTCCATCCAAATCCAACTGCTCCAGTAGGCGCAATTGCACAAGGCATATTACTCAGTGATCCTAGGATTTTTGACGAGTAATCAATTTTAGATACGTCATGCAGGGCCTTTGGAATAAACCGTAAAGCTTTAAACGCTTCTATATTTTGCTTGAGGGTTAATTCGTCTTCAGCTCCACCATCAAAAAATTCAAAGACCGCTTTAGGTAATCTTTTCTTTGCATGCTGTCGCAAATCTTCGATCGAATAAAATCGTTGTGTTGATATGCTCATAAGCCAATATTAAAACATATTCCTGCCATTTTAGATTAACCCCCTTTGGCGATATCAGGGAATACCTTACTTGCGATCTTTGTTCAACTGTCCTATAAAATAAAGCTTGTACGTTTGATATTAAATAATACCTATGCAGTTAATTCCCGAAAATGAGATTCTAGGCGCTAAGGTAATTCATGCTGACCTATCAGCTCCTTTATCATTGCAGGACCGGCAACAAATTATTAATTGGCTTGGTGAATATAGTGTTTTAGCATTCGAGCAGCAAGAATTGACTCCTCGCCAATTGCGAGACTTTAGCTCGCATTTTGGCGAACTCGAGGTGAATGTTTCAAAAATAGCGCAGGATCCAGAATTGCCTGAAGTCATGACCCTTTCCAATATGGTTGAAAATGGCCAGCCCTTGGGTTTGGCAGATGCTGGACAAGATTGGCATACCGATATGTCATACAGTAAGATGATTGCATTTTCAAACATCCTCTACGGCATAAAAATTCCATTTCGTAATGGGCGCTCGCTTGGCAATACAGAATTTTCAAGTATGCGAGCCGCATATGATGGCCTGCCATCAGACATTCAAAAAACGCTTGAGAATAAAACAATTACACATGACTTTAATCAGTTTTGGGAAAAAATGCGTCGGGAAAAAGGAAGTAGTAGACCACCTCTCACAAAAGAACAACTTCAAGCAAAGCCCCCAGTAGCGCATCCGGCAGTGTTAATTCATCCAATTACTCAAAAAAAGATCCTCTATGCAAATCCTGGGTATTCTGTCCGCATTAATGAATTATCTGAAAAAGATAGTTCTGAATTACTGGCATTCCTATTTGAGCACCAACTCCAGCAGAAATACCGGTATGCTTTTGAGTGGCGTGAAAAAAATGTTCTAATGTGGGATAACATAGGCACAATCCATAATGCGGTTGCTGACTATCTCCCAGAGGAACATCGATATATTAAACGCTGCCAAGTCGCTGCAAATTTATTTTTTCAATGATTGATCAGGAAAGAAAATAGTTATGTCTAATTTATTTAAAAGTATTTTACCTTTTGTTGGAATCTTTTTGATCACCCTCTCTCATGCGCAAAATTATCCTGAAAAACCCATAAAAATTATTATCGGTTTTGCAGCAGGTGGGCCAACTGATGTGATTGCGCGTGTTCTGGCTCAAGATATGACAGGCACTTTAGGGCAATCAGTCATTGTGGAAAACAAGGCTGGAGCTAATGCGAAGATTGCCACTGAATTTGTTGCACAGGCAACTCCAGATGGCTACACACTGCTATTTGCATCTTTATCGCATAACGTCAATGCCATTATGCTGAAAAAGCCGGGTTACGATCCAATCGGAAGTTTCGAACCGATATCTATGGTTGCAGATCTTCCAATGATCCTTGTTACAGGCTATAACTCGACATCTAAATCTCTCCCTGAATTGATTAAATTGGCCCGCGACAAACCTGGAACGATTAGTTATAGCTCATCGGGTAATGCAGGCTCATCGCACCTTGCCGGATCCTTACTAGCAACCGAAGCAAAAATTGATTTAATTCACGTCCCCTTCAAAGGGAATGCTCCAGCCCTAACTGAAGTGATGGCTGGCAATGTAAATTTTATCTTTTACCCAGTTATCGGTATTGCTGACCAAGTTGCGCAAAAACGCCTACTTCCCTTAGCCGTTGGAACTACGAAGCGTCACCCCGACTTTCCTGGTACACCAACGATGGAAGAGATTGGCTATAAAGGATTTGATGCCACTGCCCCATGGGTTGGAATGCTTGCCCCGTCTGGGACATCAAGTTTAATAGTCCAAAGAATCTACTCGTCCATGCAGTCAGCCTTATCAAAGCCGGAAATTAAAAAACGTTTGAACGACTTGGGAGCTGTTATCGTTGGCAATAATCCAACTGAATTCAAAGCCTTTTTAGTTAAAGATAAAGTTCATTGGAAAAAAGTAATTGATGCCTCAGGTTTAAAACCTGAATAATTCCAATAAATCAAAGTCATTCCTTACTAATCTAGTTTATAAAATATACGCTCAACGAACTTAAAACAGAAAGAACGGTCATGTCAATTACACTGGAGCAATTTGCTCATGAATGTCACGTACTACTCAAAAAAAATCCTAATCCAATAGGTAGACAACAAGTTGCTGATCTTTTATCAACCCTTCTAACAGATAGGCAATTTATCGATCTTCATATTAATGACACTGTTGGTGAGAGAAAAATTATCTATGAAGATTCTGATCTTGGTTTTTGTATTCTTGCGCACAATTATGTTGGCGCTAAAACAAGTGGAGCACATGATCACGCTCATTCTTGGGCAATCTACGGCCAAGCTCGGGGCGAGACTGAAATGCGTGACTACGCTCTTCTAGCACCTGGATCGTTTGAAACCCCAGGAAAAGTTAAGTACCTACGTACCTATTCACTTTCACCTGGTATGGCTCATGTATACAATGAAGGTGATCTGCACTCTCCCAAAAGATCAGGTCCTACCAGCTTAATAAGAATTGAGGGTACAGATATGTCGAAGGTTAAACGCTTTGAATATCAAATAGTCGAACCGATTTAGCAACTCCACCCTCGTGCACTAATGCCTTCTAAGATGCTGTCTTGGATAAACTAATTTGGTTTTTCTTATTCACACAAAGACTTTCTATAAGAAATTAGAAATAATTCATTTCTGAAAATTCTGTTTTGCCAGCATAAGCACTCTTAACAATTGTATTTACTCGGCAACAATGCCACTTGTTTTAATGACTTGAGACCATTTATTGATCTCACTGCGCAAAAATTTATCTGTCCCTATACGATTCAAATTAGAAATTTGAAGGCCTTGATTTTGTAATTGTTTTGTAATTTCAGGATCTTTTAAACTAGCTGTAAGCGCATTTGAAAACTTCTCTAAAATATCATTTGGCACACCTTGAGGTGCAAATATACCCATCCAAAGAATCGCTTCAAATCCCGGAAATCCCAATTCTGCAACTGTAGGAACATCCGGCATCAAAGCTAATCGATTTTTAGATGTAACGGCAAGAGGCTTTAAATGCCCACTCTTTATATGTGCAATCACCGGAGAAAAAGTAGAAAATTGGATTGTTATGGTTCCAGATAAAGTATCTGTAACTGATTGAGCTGAGCTTTTATAAGGGATATGAACCAGTTGAATTTGCGCACTCGAACTAAATAATTGCGCAGCCAAATTGGCCATACTACTATTACCAGCAGAGGCATACGTTAATCTACCAGGTTTTAACTTCGCATCGCTAATAAAATCTGCCAAATCTTTATAGCCTAACTTAGAGGCTGACACTAATATATACGGTGAAAATGCAACTAAGCCAACCGATGAAAAATCTTTTAATGGGTCATAGGACATATTGGAACTTAAACTAGGCCCCACAACCTGCGTACTCGTAGTGCCCCATAAAAAGGTATATCCATCACTAGGGGAACGTGCCACAGCCTCAGTTCCTATCAGTCCACTTGCGCCAGTTTTATTTTCAATAATCAGTGACTGATGTAAATTCGTTGCTAATTTCGGAGCAATTACTCGCGCAGCATTATCAATGGCGCTACCTGCTTGAAATGGCAAAATTAATTTAATCGGTTTATTAGGCCATAGTTCTTGGGCATTTAAGGAATGACTCATTACCACCCCTAAAAGGGAAATTAAACAAGTTTTACCAAAGACATTATTTACCCAATTCATTATCTAAACCCTCAATTAATTCTACAAAATCATTCAAGCCATTCCACCGGGGACTTCCTGCCATATGAGGAGTTAAGATCACATTTGGAAAAGACAATAATTCGTCATCATCTGTACCGGGCTCCTTCCAGAGCGTATCCAAAGCAAATCCACCCAAAATACCATTTTTAAGCGCAGCAATTACAGCGGACCTATCCATACATTGGGCTCGAGATACATTCACCAGCCGAACGCCTTTTTTCATTTTTGTAAATGCCTGGTGATCTAATAAGTTCTCCGTACTAGGAGAAGATGGTAACTGAGGAACTAACCAATCTGATATTGCTAACAAACTATCTAAATCGTGAAATATAAGTCCGAGATCTTTTTCGGTTTGTGGATCAAGACGCGTGCGCTGGGTATAAATAACCTGCATGTCAAATGCGCGTGCGCGCTTTGCAATCTCTTGGCCAATCTCACCCATGCCAATAATACCTATTACAGATCCATATAAGCAAGTAATACCGCTCACTCTAGCCCAATTTCCACTTGGGGTGTAACGCTTATCAAACGCCTTTGGTTTAAAGCCGGCACTCTCTAACCGCTTGACGGTAGTTAATCCATTTAACTCAGGCAAGCGTTTAGCCAACGCTAAAATCATCATCATAGCCTGCTCAGCGCATGCTATATTAGCTCTTCGGCGGAGTGTTAGCACCTTGATTTGTGCGTTCGTACAGGCCATCAAATCAATATTTTTCGTGATATAGCCGTATTTTTGTACGGCACGAAGACGAGGAGCGCATGCAATTTCGGCTCGGCCAAATGATAAGGACTCAATGATCGCTACGTCCGCATTTTTTAAAGCGGCCTGCAGCTCTTCTTGTGAATCGACATAAGTAATCTGGCATTCGCCTAGGTTCTTACATGTATTTCTTAGATTCTTTGCAAAATCCAAAAAATTCGGAGCGTCATGGGCAAAAAAATCAGCAAAGGCATCAACCTTCTCTTGGGGACAAGTTGGATCTAAAATAATTTCTAAAACCCGCGTAAATACGTCATTTTCAATGACCAGATGAGTCCGTCTTGGCATTATTTAGAATCCTCAGGATCTATTTGTAAAGCGTTAAATACTCGTGTGTGCATATTATAGGTTCCAACCAGAACTGAAATTTCGACGATTGCACGCTCATTCATGAACTCCTTCACTTTTTTAAACACTGCCTCTTCTACATTTGCAGTCATCGTTAGAGTATCTACGTAATGAATAATGGCTAAATCACTTTCACTAAAAACATCATTCGTTACTTTCGTTTTTAAAAGTGCTAGGCACTCTTCATCAGTTAGTCCGTCTTGTTTTGCAAAGTTGGCGAGATGAACATCAATGACATACCGACAATGATTTAAGACGGCTACTCTGATAATAGCTATCTCTCTGATTCTAGAGCTGAGGGTTGTTTTCCAGCGTACCGCGTTTAGGAGCTCCATCCAAGTCTTTGCTACTTCAGGACTATGTAACAGCAAACCGTAAACAGGTATTAATTTACCCCGGCGCTGCTCCCGAATTACCTGAATTACTTCTTGTAATTCAGGATGAGATATTTCATTCACATAACTAATTCTTGCCATTACACTTTTACTATTCTTTACAAAATTTTAAAAAATGAATACCCTCACCACACATAAAAAACAAACTAATGGTTAATACGTTTGATTTTAATCCACTCGAATATTCGCTTTTATAACAACATCTTTCCACACACGTTGCTGTTGCGTGATCAAGGCAGCAAACTCCGCTGCAGGACCGCCTCCAATCAAAGCATCTTCACTCGCAAAACGCTCTGCAACGTTTGGGGTTCGTAAAGCCCTAAAAGATTCTTCTTGTAAACGTTTAATGATATTTTCAGGAGTTTGAGCGGGAACTAATAAACCGTACCACTGTACCGATTCAAAACCCTTATAACCTGATTCAGAAACTGTGGGAACATTTGGCAAAGACGGAATGCGTGCGGGAGTACCAGTTGCAATTGCCCGTAATTTACCCGAGCGAATATGCTGAAGTAATGCGGGTGTACCCGCTGAAAAAGCCTGTAGTCGCCCCGCTAAAAGATCAGTTAATGCTGGCCCAGTACCCTTATAAGGAATATGCGTCATTTCGATGCCGGTCGCTAGTTTTAGATACTCCATCGCCAAATGTCCTGCACTTGCATTTCCCGCAGAACCATAATTTAACTTACCTGGATAACGCTTGGCATAAGCGACTAAGTCTTTTAAGCTTTCAAATGGCAAATCGGGATGAACCACAAAAAGACTAGGTACTTTTGCTAACAAGGTTACTGGTGCAAAGTCTCGGTTTACATCATAGCCTGTATTGTTGAATATAAAGGGATTAACCGCTAAGGAACCGACATGCCCAAGAATCATCGTGTGACCATCTGGTGCGGCTTTTGAAACCTCTTGCATAGCTGGTACGCCACCCCCACCCGCCTTATTTTCAATGACAACCGGATATGGTAATTGCCTAGACAATTCTTGAGCAACCGTTCGAGCCACAATATCTGATGTTCCACCAGGTACAAATGGCACGATGAATCGTATTGGCCTATTAGGCCAATTTGCTTGGGATACTGCCGGCTTTAAAAAACTCGCAAGAGTTGATGCTAAAAATGCGTGAAGAGTAAGTCGTCGATTGTCAAAATAATTTTTATTCATATTTAATTCTATCTTTTGCAAAAAATTGGTAACTAGTGACTTGAACTTACTCTAATTTAACATTTGCTGCTCCTATCAATGAAAATTTTTTTCATTTGATTAGTTTTACCTATTTCAAAAGCCACTTAAAATATCTTTGAATAATGCCATTGTTTATATGCTTGTAAAGAGTCGCCCTTGGGGAAATTGAATATAAATATTGAAATACGTCACTGACGACTTAGTCACCCCATATTCCCAAATTTCGGGATGGCGGTGATGGCTGAGTCCAAGATATTGGGTAAGTTTTACCACCTTTGCCAATACGGGAACATATCCAAACTATGATAAATAATACGACAACGCCAAGTAGAACTGTAGTGACAATCTGCATAAAGCCAGCATGAGCTTGGATCATGATTAACGGATTAGCCCCGGCAGGTGGATGCGCAGTTCTTGTTATTAATAAAACACCAATTGTTAAGATAACTGCAATGATTGATACTGGCAAGGTATCCCCAAAAAACTGGTAAGCCAGCACACCAATTAAACTACTCAGAATATGCCCCCCAAATAAAGCCCTTGGCTGAGCTGCAGGCGTAGTAGTCAACCCAAACAAAAAAAGTGTTGAGCCTCCCAGAGAAGCCAGAAGAAGTGGAGAACTAGTTAGATATAGTGCCAAGGAGATTGCGATAGCTGAACCCAGCATAATCCAGGCTAAACGTAATAAATACGTTTTAGTCATCCTTTAATTTGCCAATATCTCGGATCACTTTTACCATGCGGTCGCCATCTTCTTTTGAGAATTTCTTAAATTCAACAGTGTCGCGATAATCAAAAATAATTTTTCTTTTTTCCATCGCGTTTTGCATTTCACCGCTGTCAACGGCTTGTTTAACAGCTTTTTTAAGAATCTCAACAATCTCCTGGGGCGTGTTTTTGGGTACAAATAAACCATTCCAAATATTATATTCAGCGTCGTACCCATCTTCCCGATAGGTTGGCGTATTTGGAAAAAACTTAATTCTCTTTGAGCTAGTCACTGCTAATGGCCGTACTTTTCCGGAAGCAATCTGAGC
>Ga0114962_10002060_pt1 | contig 17073 bp, 20 predicted proteins | sample C_130820_MF_Meta_FD_87017 | JGI IMG/M metagenome (GOLD analysis project Ga0114962, IMG submission 87017) | Freshwater microbial communities from Lake Croche, Canada to study carbon cycling - C_130820_MF_MetaG | ecosystem: Environmental > Aquatic > Freshwater > Lake | place: Lake Croche, Canada...
ACCGTGCTGCAGAAGCGATGACCATTTTTGCGGTATTGTGTGCAGCTAGTTTCATCCTTATGCACATGGGGCGTCCGTGGTTAGCTAACTGGGCATTGCCATTCGGTAACACTTACGGCTCACTTTGGGTAAACTTTAACTCACCATTAGTTTGGGACGTGTTTGCGATCTCTACTTATTTCACTGTATCGGTAGTATTCTGGTACATTGGTTTGATTCCAGATTTAGCAACCATCCGCGATAGAGCACAAAATCCAGTTTCAAGAACAGTTTACGGCACGCTTGCATTCGGATGGAATGGTAGCCAAAAAGATTGGGGACGTTATGAAGCTGTTTCATTAATCCTCGCTGGTCTTTCTACCCCACTTGTACTTTCTGTACACACTATTGTAAGTATGGACTTTGCTACCTCTTTGATTCCAGGATGGCACACCACCATTTTCCCTCCATACTTCGTAGCGGGTGCAATTTTCTCCGGCTTTGCGATGGTATTAACGCTTATGTTGATTACCCGTAAAGTTTTCAAATTAGAAGATTACATTACCCTTGCCCATATTGAGTCAATGAACAAGATTATCTTGCTAACAGGTTCTATTGTAGGGGTAGCGTATATTACTGAGTTCTTTATGGCTGCCTACAGCGGTGTTGCTTACGAGCGTTATGCATTCATTAACCGTGCTTTTGGTCCATACTGGTGGGCTTACTGGTCTATGATGACTTGTAATGTAATTAGTCCGCAGTTCTTCTGGTTCCGTAACATGAGAAGAAACATTACGGCTACGTTCATCTTAAGTATCATTGTAAATATTGGTATGTGGTTTGAGCGTTTCGTAATTATCGTTACCTCCTTGCACAGAGATTACTTGCCAAGTAGCTGGGCATATTTCAATGCTACTTCAACAGACGTAGGCGATTATCTATTCTCTTTCGGTTTCTTCTTCACTTGCTTCTTATTATTCGCTAAGTTTTTACCGGTGGTAAACATGAGCGAAGTAAAGGCAATTGTAAAATCATCGTCTGAGCGCTCGTCGCACAAAGCTACAACTGTGGTAGGAGCCACAGCAGGTAGCGATGCCAATCATTCTCCTGATATCACTAAGCAGTAATTCTACCCACGATAGCCATGTCTGCCACCTCTACGAACTACCTCGTTGGCGTATTTGAAGATGACGATGTTCTTATGAACGCCGTTAGAAAAGTACGTGAGCAGGGTGTAAAAATTTACGAGTGTTTTACTCCTTTTCCTATTCACGGAATGGAAGACGCCATGGGAATTAAGCGTAGCCGCTTACCTCGTGCCGCCTTCATGTTTGGTGCTACAGGAACTACCTTTGCCATTACCATGATTACTTTAATGATGGGTGTGGATTGGCCAATGAATATCGGAGGTAAGCCATTTGCTGCACCTCCTGTTTATATTCCAGTAACTTTTGAGCTTACAGTACTTTTCGCTGCCTTAGGTATGGTTGGTACTTTCTTAGTAGTAAGTGGTTTAGGACCAGGTGCTAAGAAATTGGTACTTGACCCACGTTTTTCTGACGATAAGTTTATTATGGCTATTGATTTAGGTAGCAATAAAGATTTAGATGTTGAAAAAATTTCTCATTTGCTTAAGAGCTTAGGTGCAACAGAAGTTAACCAGAAGGAGGTAAGCGAGTAATGATAGCGAATATGAAAAAATTTATCTTTTCAGCTTTGGTTATTGGTTCGGTAGCGGTTTTAAGCAGTTGCGGACACGATTCTCAGAGTACAGGCACTGAATATGCCCCTCAAATGTATAACGCGGTAGGGTATGAGCCTTTTAATCAGGTAACCGATACAGCTAACGAGTATTATAACAGTAACCCATATAACGTTTCAACCACTGGTTCTAGAGCCAAGGTTGCTAGTAATATGAGGCCTCCCGTTACAGGTACAGTTAACAGGAAAATGTATGCGGGTACGCCTCGCACAGAAATTGCTAAGCAAATCTTTGTTTACAATATCCCTGCAGATAGTGTAGATTTAGCTGGAAGAACTTTAAGAAACCCAATTCCATTAACTCCTGAAGTTTTGGAAGAAGGCAAAACGCTCTATTTGCGTTTCTGTTCACCTTGCCACGGTGCTGAAGGAAAAGGAAATGGTAAAGTGGCCGATATGTATAAAGGGGTACCTGCTTACAATTCAACAGCTACCAAAAACTTGCCGGCTGGCCATATATTCCACGTGATTACTTACGGTATTCGCCGTATGTGGCCACACGGAACTCAGGTTAATCCTGATGAGCGTTGGAAAATCGTTCACTACGTACAAACGCTCCAAAAGCAATCATAAAATATTAATCACCTATTCTGTTCGATATAGAAGCTAATGGGAGCTCATCATATAGTTACCGTAGATAGAGAAGAACGCTACGAATTTACCGCTCAAGCTAAGAAGCGTATTTTAACTTGGTTAGGCGTTGGTTTAGCAATGACTGTTTTAGGCATCATTTTGCTTGCAATGGGAGTTGGTGAACATCACGAAGTTGCTACTGCTGGTCACGGTGCTGCAACGCACGCCACTGCCAGTCATGAAGCTGAAGCAACAGCAAGCCACGATGCACACGGAGCAGCAGCACACGCTGAAGCCGGTCACGATGCAAAATCAGCTGGACACGAAGCTAAAGCAGGCGAACACGCAGCCGCTGGACACCATGAATTTCATTGGACTACACGCCTTTATGCCGATTTGTGGCATAATGCTGTATTCTTTGCTGGTATATCGCTTATAGGTGTATTCTTCGTAGCTGTACAAACCCTTGCTTATGCAGGTTGGAGCGCTGGTTTACGTAGAGTAGCCGAAGCTTTTGGTTCTTACTTGCCAATTGCTGGAGGTATATTATTAGTAATTTTCGGTATTGCTCACCAAGATTTATTCCACTGGACGCACGATGGCATCATGGATCCAACCTCTGCCAATTACGATAAAATTATTGCTGGAAAAAGTTGGTACCTGAATCTCCCTTTCTATTTAATTAGGATGGTAGCATTCTTCGGTTTATGGATTTTGTATTACAACCTTATTCGTAAGCAATCGTTGCTTGAAGATATTGAAGGTGGTACAGATCGTTGGAAGAAAATGGTTTGGCTATCTTCTGGCTTCATCGTGATTTTTGCCGTAAGTACTTCTTTGGTAGCCTGGGATTGGGTTATGAGTATTGATCCACACTGGTTTTCTACATTGTTTGGCTGGTATACATTTGCATCATGGCACGTTTCAGGTCTTTCAGCAATTACTTTAACAGTAATACTATTGAAAGAAAAAGGCTACTTGAAGCACGTAAACCATAACCACATCCACGACTTAGGAAAGTTCATGTTTGCTTTCTCTATTTTCTGGGCATACTTATGGACTTCGCAGTTCCTACTTTATTACTATGCTAACATCCCTGAAGAAGTGATCTATTACATTGAAAGAAGAGATGGATTTGATGGGGCATATAGTTTCTTATTCTTCTTTAACGTAGTTATAAACTTTGTGTTTCCTTTCTTGTTTTTAATGACAAGAGATAGCAAGCGTCAGGTTCTATTCCTTAAAATTGCAGCTATTGCTATTCTTGCTGGTCACTGGTTAGATTTCTACCTAATGATTATGCCAGGAACAACCAAAGGCCATAGCGGTTTCGGTTTCTTAGAATTTGGCTTGGTACTAACATTTGCTTGTTTGTTTATCTACGTAATTTCAAACACACTTTCTAAACAAAGACTTACAGCTATTAACTATCCGATGCTTGAAGAAAGCTTGCATCACGATATTTAGTAAGTCCTTTATTAACCTAAGTAAAAGAAAAAATACTCATGACAATATTTATCATAGTAGGTCTGGTATTGGTACTTGCAATTGCTGGTTTGCTATTGCGTGTGACCAAGTTGGTTGAAGTAATTAAAAGTGACGAAAACCAAAGGGTAGATGGAGCCAATAAGGTAAATGCCTTTATGTTTCCTTTGTTCTTGGTTTGCGGATTGGGTGGGTTTTATTGGATAAATAATTATGCCCAAAAATTCTATTTGCCAGCAGCAGCTAGTGCCCACGGCCACGAAATAGATGAAATGTTCTGGTTCACAATGGCTATTCTAGTTATTGCTTTTATTGGAACGCACTTATTGCTTTTTACTTTCCCTTTTACCTATCAATTTAACGCTAAAAGAAAGGCTACCTTCTTCCCTGAAGACCACAAATTAGAGTTGATTTGGACTGTAGTACCGGGTATAGTATTAGCTTTATTGGTATTTACTGGTTACAGAGTTTGGACCGATGTTACTTACCACAAAGAAGATACTCAATATGAAGTTGTTGAAATTGTTGGAAAGCAGTTCAACTGGATGGTACGTTACCCAGGAATTGACAACAAATTAGGAAAGCACAATTTCCGTATGACTGATGAAACCAATATTGTAGGTATTGATTTTACAGACAACAACGCAGCAGACGACTTTATGGCGCAAAAGGTAGTTATACCTAAAGGCAGACCAGTTATGTTTAAGATTCGTTCACGCGACGTGTTGCATAGCGTATTCGCTTTCCACTTCCGTCAGAAAATGGATGCGGTACCAGGTATGCCAACAAGCTTCTATTTTACTCCAATTAAGACTACTGCCGAAATGCGTGCAGAGTTAGGCAAGCAAGATTTTGATTATGAAATTGCTTGTACTGAAGTTTGTGGTAGAGGTCACTTTGGTATGAGGGCGGTAATTGAAGTATTAGAGCCAAGAGAGTACGATAAGTGGAAGGCTTCTCAAAAGTCTTTCATTGTTAGCAATCCTGAATATATTGCTAAGTTATCTCCATCAGATCAAGAACGTTTGAAGAAATTATTGCCTAAAGCTGAGCCAGAAGTGGCACCAGCAGTTGCAGATTCTGCCACAGCAAAAATTTCTCCTGCAAAAACTGAAACATCAAAGGTTCAACAAACCGTTATTCAAAAAGCGGGAATCTAATTAAAACTTTAACGAATTAACTTTACCCTTATGGATACTGCAGATATTCACAGCCCTTTAGCAGTTGATCATCATGCACATGGTCATGATGCCCACGAGCACCACGATGAGCATGAGCATCATGAACAAAGCTTTGTTCAAAAGTACATTTTCAGTGAAGACCATAAAATAATTGCCAAGCAGTTCCTTATTACAGGTTTGCTATGGGCGTTTGTTGGAGGCTTGATGTCTATGTTCTTCCGTATGCAATTAGGTTTTCCTAATGCATCTTTAGAATGGTTACGTCCTATATTAGGCCACTGGATTCAGCAAGATGGAAAGTTAGATCCTGAATTTTACCTTGCTTTGGTAACTATGCACGGTACTATCATGGTATTCTTTGTACTAACTGCTGGTTTAAGTGGTACTTTCTCAAACTTCCTTATTCCGCTTCAAGTAGGAGCAAGAGATATGGCAAGCGGCTTTATGAATATGCTATCATACTGGTTCTTCTTTGCCAGTTCAGTAGTAATGTTCTCAAGCTTATTCCTAACAACTGGTCCAGCTTCTGGTGGATGGGTTATTTATCCGCCACTTTCTGCTTTGCCGCAAGCAATGCCAGGTTCTGGTTTGGGTATGACAATGTGGTTAATTTCAATGGCGCTATTTATTGTAAGTAGTCTTTTGGGAAGTATTAATTACATCTCTACTGTAATTAACTTACGTACAAAAGGTATGACCTTTAGTCGTTTACCTCTTACAATTTGGGCATTCTTCTTAACTGCAGTAATTGGTATTTTAGCTTTCCCAGTACTTCTTTCTGCTGCTTTATTGTTGATTTTCGACCGTAGTTTCGGTACCTCTTTTTACTTGAGCGAAATCTACATTAACGGACAAGCTTTAGATAGAGTAGGCGGTAGCCCAATCCTGTTCCAACACCTTTTCTGGTTCCTAGGTCACCCTGAAGTATATATTGTATTGCTACCTGCTTTAGGTATTACATCTGAGGTTATTGCAACAATGAGCCGTAAGCCAATTTTTGGTTATAGAGCAATGGTTGGTTCAATGATATTCATTGCATTCCTAAGCTTTATTGTGTGGGCTCACCACATGTTCGTAACAGGTATGAATCCTATTTTAGGTTCAATCTTTATGTTCTTAACCTTGATTATTGCAGTTCCTTCAGCAGTAAAGAGCTTTAACTACATTACTACTTTATGGAGAGGTAATATCATTTTCACTCCAGCAATGTTGTTCTCTATAGGTCTTGTTTCTCTATTCATCTCTGGAGGACTAACTGGTATTGCTTTAGGTAACTCTGCAATCGATATCCAATTACACGATACGTATTTCGTAGTAGCTCACTTCCACTTAGTAATGGGTTCCGCCTCGTTCTTCGGTATGATGGCTGGTGTTTACCATTGGTTCCCTAAAATGTTCGGTAGAATGATGAACCCTCAAATGGGCTACATTCACTTCTGGATGACTTTCATTGGTGTATACTTAGTATTCTTCCCAATGCACTACTTAGGTATTAGTGGTTTCCCACGTAGGTATTACAGCTTCAGCAGCTACCAAGCATTTAATATGTATGCCGATTTGAATTCATTTATTTCAATATCTGCATTCATTACCTTCTCTGCTCAATTGCTATTTGCGTACAACTTCTTCTACAGCATTTTCCGTGGTAAGAAGGCAACTCAGAACCCTTGGTTGTCTAACTCATTAGAGTGGACCACTCCAGTTAATCCTGGTCACGGTAACTGGGTTGGTGCCATACCTAATGTATACCGTTGGCCATACGATTACAGCAAGCCAGGTTCAGAAAACGATTATATCCCTCAGAACGTGCCTTATTCTGCAACTCCAGAAAGTAATTTGCCATTTGAAAATGAGCTAATTGCTTTGGAGAAAGAAATGGATGAAGAAGTTGTTGTAGTTGTTAACCACCATTAATAATGGAAGTTACAGAGCGTAGGTTTCTTCGCTTTGCTACATTCACTCTAATTGCGCTTTATGCGCTCATATTTATAGGAGGTTTAGTTAGGGCTACAGGTTCAGGAATGGGCTGCCCAGATTGGCCAAAATGTTTCGGGAAGCTCGTGCCACCAACTTCGGTGGAGGAGCTTCCCGAAAACTATTTAGAGGTATATGTAGCTAAGCGTAAAGCTAAAAACGAACGAATTGCCAATTTTATGGCAGCCGTTGGTTTTCCTGAAGTTCACGACCAAATAGTAGCAGAGGCTGCAGTTTACCAAGGTGAAGCATTTAATGCTTTAAAAACTTGGATAGAATATATCAATCGTTTAGCAGGTGCGCTTATAGGTTTGTTTATTCTTTTGACTGTTTTTTTCAGCTTTCCTATTAGAAAGAAGTATCCAGGAATTTTAGCTGCCTCTATTCTAGGGTTAGTACTTACATTAGTTCAAGCTTTCTTGGGTTCTATTGTGGTTAGTACAAATCTTATTCCGGCTACCATTACTATGCACATGCTGTTTAGCTTATTAATGGTTGGTGCCTTACTATTTGGAATAGTTAAAGTGCAAGCTGAAAGTTTATCAACCTTCACCTCTCACCAAAAATTACTTCCTTTAATTTGGATAAATCTTATTCTCGGATTGGTTCAAATTGTGTTAGGTACCCAAATTAGGGAAGAGGTAGACGTATTAAAAATTAATCCTGTTGAAGGCATTGGCTTTGTTGAAAGACTTAATGCAATGGCACCCTACTTAGAACTACACCGATTGCTAGCTTTTGGTCTTGTTATTAGCACCATCTTACTCATTATACGTGCTAATAAGGATATGTGCGCTAGTATCGTTAATTTTGCAGTAAAGGTTTGCGGGGCTATTATTGCCTTAAGTATGCTCACGGGGATTATTTTGTACAGCTATGATATCCCAGCATTTGCACAACCATTGCATCTTACCTTCGGCACTATTTTGTGCGGAGCTCATTTGCTGCTATTGATGGTAGTTTGGCATTCTAAGCCGAACGCTAAACAAATTACACCGGAAGTTTCTTTTAATACTAATGTCAGTTAATTCAACTACCGCAGTTCTTAGTACCAGCAAACCAAAAGCCTTGTGGGAGCTTACCAAGTTTAGGCTATCTGCATTGGTGGTATTTTCTGCAGCGATGACTTTTCTATTAGCTCCCCACGAGCAAGTTAATTTTGTAAAGTTAATAGCGTTAGTGGTGGGTGGTTTCTTAGTTACCTGTGCCGCTAATATTATAAACCAAGTAATAGAAATTGATATTGATAGACAAATGAAGCGTACGGCTTCACGTCCCCTGCCTACAGGCCGCTTGAGTAAAGAAGAAGCTATTATGCTTTGCCTTTTCTGTGCGCTTTCTGGTACTGCCGTTTTGGTCTGGTATGTTAACGTATTAACCGCCGCAATTACAGTATTGAGTATGATACTTTACGGCTTCGTTTATACGCCATTAAAGCCCAAGACACCGCTTTCTGTATTGGTAGGTGCAATTCCTGGTGCGCTCCCTCCTATGATAGGCTGGGTAGCTAGTACAGGTACGCTATCTGTAGAAGCCTGGGTGTTATTTGGTATACAGTTCATTTGGCAGTTTCCGCACTTCTGGGCTATAGCTTGGATTTTGGACGATGATTACCAAAGGGTTGGCTTCAAAATGCTTCCCAATGGGGGAGGTAAAACAATGAACACCGCTTTTCAGATCATGATGTACACGCTGTTTCTTTTGCCGCTAGGTATGTTGCCTACGCAATTAGGTATAACCGGACCTACATCGGCAATAGTGGCTACCATTTGCGGTTGTTTGTTTTTGATGACCACCTTTAATTTAATGAAAGAATGTACGGCCAAAGCAGCCAGAAATATCCTGCTTGGCTCTATTATTTATCTACCAATAGTACAAATCGTTTACGTACTCGATAAAATTTAAAAATGGCAGAACCTCGTTTTGTAGATATCAATACCCCGCTGCTTCCCGATGAACCGCAGCCTACCTTAAGTATGAACCCCAAAAAGTTCATGATGTACTTGGCTATAGCTAGTATCATCATGATTTTTGCGGCCTTTACCAGTGGCTATATTGTAAGAAGAGCAGAAGGCAACTGGCTCACTTTCGATTTGCCAGCCATGTTCAACATTAGCTCCATACTTATAGTGTTGAGCTCACTTACCATGCACTGGGCTTTCCTTTCTGCCAAAAAGAACCAAATTGGCACACTAAAAATCGCCATAACCATTACTTCTATATTAGGGGCTGCCTTTTGCTATACCCAACTTTTAGGCTGGAGAGAAATGGTAAGCATAGGCGTTTACTTGACAGGAAATCCGAGTGGTTCTTTTGTTTATGTGATTTCTTTGGTTCACGCATTGCACCTTTTTGGTGGTTTAGTGTTCCTTGCCATAGTTTTAGTAAAGAGTTTTCAATTAAAAGTTCACAGCCAAAATATGCTGTCAATTGAGCTTTGCGCCATGTATTGGCACTTTCTTGACCTGCTGTGGCTGTATCTTTTTATATTTTTAACGCTATACAGGTAAAAATTTTCCCAGTCTCTATTAACTTGCGCACAATATGCCGGTAACAGGGCAACACCAAAATAGTTTAGTCTTAATAATAACAAAGTAAATGGCAACTGTAGCTGTATCAACTACGAACGAAGATAAGCTCTGGAGAGGTGGTGTAGAACCACTTAAGGCGAGCTATGGCAAACTGATGATGTGGTTTTTCCTATTATCGGATACTTTCACCTTTTCTGCCTTGCTCATTACCTATGGCTTAATTAGGTTCTCGCATCCAGTATGGCCTACTGGTGCAACCACCTTTAGCCCTACGTATTGGCCAATTCCTGAAAAAGTTTTCAATGCTATTCCTTTTGCCCATGGTTTAGACCTTCCATTGGTTTTCGTAGGTATTATGACTTTCATCCTTATCATGAGTTCAGTTACTATGGTATTGGCCGTAGAAGCTGGCCATAGAATGGATAAAGCCGATGTTCAAAAGTGGTTATTGTGGACTATTGTTGGTGGTGCAGCTTTCTTAGGTTGCCAAGCTTGGGAGTGGACTCACTTTATTCACGGTACAGATGAAGGTACGCTACTGCCAACTGGCGAACGTATATTCGGTGCAAGTCTTTCTCAGAACCAATATGGTCCTATGCTATTTGCCGATTTGTTCTTTTTTATTACTGGCTTCCACGGAACGCACGTATTTAGTGGAGTAATTCTGAACTTCCTTATTTTCTATAACACCACTATGGATGTATACCAAAAGCGTGGTCACTACGAAATGGTGGAGAAAATAGGCTTATACTGGCACTTTGTAGACCTAGTGTGGGTATTCGTATTTACATTCTTCTACTTGGTTTAAACACAAAATAGCTTTAAAGAAATGGAACATTCTGTTGACCATAACACTACTGAAATAGCCAAGCCAAACGTAGGTCATATTTGGCGTACCTTTTGGATAATGGCAGCAATTACTGCTGTAGAATTCGTAATTGCATTTACAATGCCTTCTAGCCTTCTGAAAGTATCTATTTTCGTAGGCCTAACAATTGTTAAGGCGTTTTATATAGTGGCTGAATTCATGCACTTAAAATACGAAGTAAAAAGTTTGATTTATTCAGTACTAATACCTGTTTTGTTTGTTATATGGTTATTGATAGCCTTAATATTTGAAGGCGGCTCCATATTTCACGTTAGGTAAGTACTATGAATAAAAAAATCTTGAAAGCCGGCATCTTGAGCTTACTGCTCGTGGTGCCGGTTTTGTTTATTGTATTCCTTAATTCTGGCAAAAACCAGTACAAAGTGGCTCGCTTTGCCGATGAACAAGGAAATCCATTAGAATATTTGATGGATGAAACTGGCAAGCCACACGTTTTGCCTCCTTTTGCATTTACTGATCAAAATGGCAAACCATTTACAAATGCCGATACCAAAGGCAAAATTGTAATTGCCGACTACGTTTTTACGCGCTGCCAAACGATTTGCCCAAAAATGAGCACTCAGCTAGAAAGGGTTCAGCAGGCATTCGAATCAGAACCAATGGTGGTGTTATTGAGCCATACGGTGGACCCAGAATTTGATACTGTTTCCGTATTAAAGAACTATGCCAACCTGCATGGGGCTATTGATGGCAAGTGGTTTTTCTTGACAGGAAAAAAGGAAGATCTTTACAAGCAAGCTTCAGAAGGATACAAAATTGTAGCTAAAGAAGAAGCATCTGGTCCGGATGCCTTCGTGCACAGCGATAGGGTAGTGCTATTAGATACCCAAGGCAGAATAAGGGGTTATTACAATGGCACAGAGACCGCAATGATCGATACCTTAATTCTGGAAACTAAAATACTCCTTTCCGAGTTAAAGAAATAAAGACAATGGAAAATATTATCTCTCAAGGTACGCCTAAGGATAGGCTGTTCATGAACATAATAGGGGTGCTATCTGTGGCAATCCCTGTGGTGGTAGCTATACTTATTTTCATTCCTCAAACGGGTAAACTAGGCGACGTGAACGTAGGGTTCTTGCCTCACTTGAATGCAGTGTTAAATTCTGCTACAGCCATTTGTTTGGCAGTAGGTTATTACTTCACTAAAACTGGCAAATACAATGCCCACCGTACTATGATGCTAAGCGCATTTGCCTTAAGCAGCTTGTTTTTAGTGAGCTACGTACTCTATCACTTTCAAGCACCAAGTACCAAGTACGGCGATTTTGATGGCGATGGTATAGTTTCTGCCTTCGAATTAAAGAATGTAGGGCTTATGCGCAATATCTATTTCGTATTGCTTATAACCCATATTTTCGCGGCGGCTATAATTGTTCCTTTAGTGCTTAGAAGTATCTACTTTGGTATTACCAAGCAGTATGCTAGACATAAAAAAATAAGTGCATACACTTTTCCTATCTGGATGTTTGTGGCTGTAAGTGGGGTAGTAGTGTATATCCTGATATCCCCGTTTTATAATCATTAATAATTATGGTTCGGTTAGCCAAATAATTGTAAATTGGTAAAAGTTATGAAAAAGATATTCGGAGTAATTTTATTATTCGTCTTAGTAAACGCTCAAGCCTTCGCCCAGTGTGCAATGTGCAAAGCATCGGTTGAAAACAACTTGCAGCACGAACGCAATAGTATAGGCAATGGCATTAACGATGGAATTTTGTACTTAATGGTGCTTCCCTATATTATGTTTGGCACTATTACTTATATCTGGTACAGAAGCGCAAAAGCTAAGAAGCTAGCCATGCAAAAGGCAAAAGCTTAATACAATAGATAACTTCAAACCTGCTAATTGCAGGTTTTTTTATGTGTTTACGAAAGAACACTTTGGCAAGGGAAGCGGTATCTTTGCAAAGAAATAAAGGTGAATCTAATCCTCTAAGTTTTAGAAAGGTTAGATTAGTCAATTAGTCTGAAAGCTCATGGAAAGAAGTGCAATAGAAGCCATAGTTAGTTGTAAATGCCCGCGCTGTAGGCAAGGCGATATGTTTGCTTTTAATTCCCTTATGCCAAGTAAGTTTAGTAAGGTGAACGAAAAGTGCAGCCATTGCGGTCTCCGTTTCGAACGCGAGCCAGGTTTCTTTACAGGAGCTATGTATGTGAGTTATGCCTTTAATGTGGCCATTGTGGTAGCGGTGTTCGTAGCACTCAATATTTTACAGATAGATAACCTAGTACTTTCAATAGTTTTGGTAATGGGGATAATTATAGGGTTAGTTCCTGTATTTTTCAGGTATAGCAGGGTTTTGTTCCTTCACATCTTCGGTAATGTGAAATACGAAGCGGCTCTAAATCAATAAGAACTGAACCTCAGTTTTTTAGAATTAGGAAAATTCCTTTACCTTTGTAAAATCAATAATGGGCTTCCACTATTATTGGTGCAGAAAGTTGCTTTTGGTACCCGTCGGTGATGATGGCTATGTTACCCAAGAGCGCTTTTTAGCACAAAATTCCCCCTGTAAAGCAGCATTTTTTTTCTTTTGAAGGACTAAAAAGCTGCCATTGAGCGAAATTGTGCGCCCTGCAAAACAATTTTAAAGAATTGTATTGCAGAGTAATACTATGTTATTACCTTTGCACTCCGTTTGCAGTATGCCATTGTAAACGAAACAATATACACGGGAGTAGCTCAATTGGCAGAGTGGCGGTCTCCAAAACCGTAGGCTGGGGGTTCGAGGCCCTCCTCCCGTGCTTGCTTAAGCCCTTCTGATAGCCTAAATCAGAACTTCTAATTATGGAAGAGAACAAAAATTCAGTTATTGAAAACACAGATTACGTGCCAGAAAAAGGTCTTGGGCCTTTTTTGAAAGCCAGTTATGAAGAAGTGGTTCACCACACTACATGGCCTGCCCGTAACGAACTTATCAACAATAGCCTATTGGTGTTGGTAGCTTCTGTGGTTTTTGCATTACTTATTGGTGTAATGGACTTCGGTTTTGAAGCACTTATGAAAGTAATTTATTCCGTTTAATCTGCTATCAAGCAATTTCAGGCACTGATGTCAGAAGAAAGTCAAATAAAGTGGTATGTACTCAGGGCCGTTAGCGGTCAGGAGAATAAGGTGAAAGGTTATCTGGAGCAGGAAATTGCTCGCCAGCAACTGGAACATTTGATTCCCCAAGTACTTGTACCTATGGAAAAGGTAATAGACGCAAAATCTATCGCTGCCGGCAAAAAGCCGAAAGTGAAAGAAAAGACCTTTTTCTCAGGGTATGTCCTAATCAATGCCGATGTAAACAACAGCATTGTAAAGCACGTACTATCGGAAATACCAGGGTTCATTGGTTTCTTAGGAAACGAACAAAAAGGAACCCAGCGTAGGGACCCAGTTCCTTTGCGCGACCACGAAGTTCGTCGGTTACTTGGCCAGGTAGATTCATTAGAAGATGCCGAAGCCACCCTAGATGCTCCATTTATTAAAGGAGAAACTGTTAAGGTAATAGACGGAGCATTCAACGGATTTACTGGAGTTGTAGAAGAAATATTCGAAGAAAGAAAGAAACTTAACGTTACTGTTAAAATCTTTGGTAGGAATACCCCGCTCGAACTATACTACGGCCAAGTAGAAAAGAACGTTGGATAAATAAATTTAGTAAAGTACAAATAGTAATATAACAAGTGATTAGGGCACACTTTAAACCGTCCGAGCTCTAAACAAGCGTTAAAACAATGGCAAAGGAAATATCCACCTATGTGAAGCTGCAGGTTAAAGGTGCCGCAGCCAATCCATCGCCACCGATTGGCCCAGCTTTGGGTTCAAAAGGGGTGAACATCATGGAATTTTGCAAGCAGTTCAATGCCCGTACCCAGGACAAACCTGGTATGGTACTGCCTGTACTAATTACCGTGTACACCGATAAGAGTTTCGATTTTATTATCAAAACCCCACCAGCACCAATTTTGTTGATGGAAGCTTTGAAAGTAAAAGGCGGTTCTGCTGAACCGAACCGTAAGAAAATTGGTAGCGTAACTTGGGAACAAGTAAGAACGATTGCCGAAACAAAAATGCCAGACCTTAACTGCTTTACCATCGAAAGTGCGATGAGTATGGTAGCAGGAACCGCACGCAGCATGGGTATTATGGTTCAAGGCACCCCGCCTTGGGAAAACTAATATTCACCCCGCAAACGGAAATTTGTTTCAACCCAATAGCTCCAGTTAGAAATGGCAAAATTGACTAAAAATATGAAGGCGGCCCTTGCAAAGTTCGATGGGAACAAAGGGTATTCGCTTAATGAAGCTGCCGAAATTCTGAAAGATATTTCTTTCGTGAAGTTCGATGCAAGCGTAGATATAGATGTACGCTTGGGTGTAGACCCAAGAAAGGCCGACCAAATGGTTCGTGGCGTTGCAGCCCTTCCACACGGTACTGGTAAGGTAGTACGTGTTTTGGTGCTTTGTACGCCAGATAAGGAAGAAGAAGCTAAAGAAGCCGGTGCCGATTTCGTTGGTTTGGATGAATACATCCAAAAAATAGAAAAAGGCTGGACTGATGTAGATGTTATCATTACCATGCCAGTTGTAATGGCTAAGCTTGGTAGGTTAGGTAAAATTCTAGGTCCTCGTGGTCTTATGCCAAACCCTAAGAGCGGTACCGTTACAGTAGATGTAGCCAAGGCTGTGAAGGAAGTAAAAGCTGGTAAAATTGACTTTAAAGTCGATAAAACTGGTATCATTCACACCAGCATTGGTAAGGTATCTTTCACCCCAGAGCAGTTAGTAGAAAACGCTCAGGAAATCATCAATACATTGGCTCGTTTAAAGCCATCAAGTGCCAAAGGTACTTACTTCAAGAGTGTGCACATGAGCAGTACCATGAGCCCAGGAGTTACCATTGACAAAGCAACCCTAACTGGTATCTAATTACAGACATGACCAAGGAAGAAAAAACCGTAATTATAGACGAACTTAAAGAAAAGTTCAGCAACAACCAGGTTTTCTATATTACTGATGCCCAAGGTATGTCAGTTGCGAAAATCAACGATTTCCGTAGGTTGTGTTTCAGTAAAGGTATTGAGTACAAAGTGTACAAGAATACCCTTATTAAGAAAGCTTTAGAAGATACTCCGCACGATTATTCGGAGTTTAACGAAAAAGTATTAGTCGGTTTCTCTGGCGTGCTTTGTACTGCTGAAGATGGCAAAGCACCCGCCCAATTGTTGAAGGAATTCTACAAAACCGGCGATAAGAAAAACCCAAAGCCAACCTTTAAAGGTGCTTCTGTATCTGGTGGTGTTTTCATTGGCGAAAGTCAACTAGAAGTGCTTACCACAATAAAGAGCAAGCAAGAATTGATTGGCGAAGTTATTGGCTTACTACAATCGCCAGCTAAGAACGTGATTTCTGCCCTGAAGAGCAGCGGTCAGAAAATTGCTGGTATCTTGAAAACGCTTTCTGAAAAAGAAGGATAATATTACCCCTAACACAGTATCAATCGTCCCCCTAAATAAACTAAAAACAATTTTCCAATATCATGGCAGATTTAAAGACGTTAGCAGAAACACTTGTTAACCTTACTGTTAAAGAAGTAAACGAATTAGCAACCATCCTTAAGGATGAGTACGGTATTGAGCCTGCTGCTGCAGCTGCTGTAATGGTAGCCGGTGGCGGTGGTGGTGCTGAAGCTGAAGCTGCTCCTGAGAAAACATCTTTTGATGTTATCTTGAAAGGTGCTGGCGCTGCTAAGCTTGCTGTAGTTAAGCTTGTAAAAGAACTTACTGGCCTTGGCTTGAAAGAAGCTAAAGACCTAGTAGATGCTGCTCCTAAGCCTATCAAAGAAGGCGTATCTAAAGACGAAGCCGATGGCTTGAAGAAGTCTTTGGAAGAAGCTGGTGCTGAAATAGAAATCAAGTAATTATGCGCCAATCGCTAAGGTTGGCAAATAAATACTTCATTCTTTCAGAATAAGAAATAAGGGGTTTGGTATATACTAAGCCCCTTTATTTTCGTTAATACAATATGCTGCGGCATTGCCAAAGCAAAACCACAGTACCAATTACAACAAATGGGGTCGACCGGTTTTGACAGCCTGTGACTATTTGAAGTAAGCACGCATGGTGTTGATAGAGCCACCGTTTAAAAACTCTTTCGAACAACAAAAGGCGAACAAACTTTCGCACTTGCCGCTTAATCTGTAACTAGTTAAGCTTGCAAGCATCTCGCACTGGCCCCGTTCCGTCGTTAGTGTATATGAGGTGTCGAACCCTCGGAACTTGGGTTCTCTATGCTGCTAGAAGAACCGACACTTAGCAGATAAGTTATAAGGTAGGGCGTTTTGCCCCGATCTTGTAAACGAAAACCAAAGCAAAACTAAGCGTGTAGAAAGCCTCCGGTATCCTTGCCTGGACGAGAGTTCGAATCTCTCCGACTCCACAACGCCACTCGAAAGGGTGGCTTTTTTTGTGGGTTTGTGAATTGGTCTCATTAACCTTATATTAGCAACAGGATTTAGAATTAAATAGACAATCCGCTAACCATCTATTTGTAAATAAGTAGTAAATAAGATTATGAGCATTATCACCCAAGATATAAAATCATTTAAAGTTGTGTACCCTCAGGTATATTCATACACTTTGCCCAATCGCCCTGCGACCGAGGGTTCGCAAAAAATTGGATATAGTGAAAGGGAGAAGGTTGAAGATAG
>Ga0114962_10002061_pt1 | contig 17072 bp, 13 predicted proteins | sample C_130820_MF_Meta_FD_87017 | JGI IMG/M metagenome (GOLD analysis project Ga0114962, IMG submission 87017) | Freshwater microbial communities from Lake Croche, Canada to study carbon cycling - C_130820_MF_MetaG | ecosystem: Environmental > Aquatic > Freshwater > Lake | place: Lake Croche, Canada...
AAAAAAGAGGGCTACTTGAACGCCGATGAGTCGGGAAGAATGGTTCGCTTGGCCCAGTTCGTTGAACGCGCGGTGGAGGTGTTTGAAGACGAAAGCGCCGCGCTGAGTTGGCTCAAAAGCCCCAACGCCGCCTTGGGCAGCAGCAGCCCCTTGCCGCTTCTCGATAACGCCTTGGGGTCCATGGCCGTGGTAGCACTTTGGGGCGCATTGAACACGGCGTGTTTGCTTGTGGCCGTGCCCAGCGCGGTGGTTCCGGCGGAATAGAGCTATTTGCTCAACCCAGCGCATCCTGAGTTTCAACACATGGTGCCGGGCGAACCAGAAATATTGGAGACAGACAGGCGTTTGGCGTGAGCGCGCCTGCAGGTGCGCCAGCGCTAGCCCGCCGCGCACCAGCAGTGCGCGGACGCCCAGCAAGCAGAGCTGTGAGTTCAAGGGTTTACCCTTAGTCAAATTGCTGATGCCAAATCAGCATTGCACCGATAGCACGGCTGCGCCCATCCCCCTACTCTTGGGCTTCAAGGTGCCACAGAGGCACCGCGTGCTTGAAGGATGCCCATGATTGACGCCGCCCTGACACAGATTGCTGGTCTGCTGAACCAGCAACTGCGCCAGCGTTTCCAGGTCAGTGAAGACTTGGCGGTGTTGTCCAATTTGATTGAGCAAAGCGGCGCGGTGGTGCCTGCGGTGACCAACAAGCTGGTAATTTTTTTGACCGGTGTGGAGCGCGACACCATTGCCCACCGGGCGGGCTTGCAGCGCGGGCTGTCCGCCGACTTGCGCCAGCAGGAGCCGGTGTTTTTGAACCTGCTGGTAATGTGCGCCGCCAACTTCAGCGGCGCCAATTACCCCGAGGCGCTGAAGGTTTTGTCCGGCGCGATAGGAGTTTTTCAGTCCATACCGGTGATAGACCACCACAACGCGCCCTTGCTAGACCCCCGGCTGGAGCGCCTGATACTCAACATTGAAAACCTCAGCAGCTCCGAGATGCACAGCCTGTGGGGTTTGCACAGCGGGCGGTATTTGCCCTCGGTGGTGTACCGGGTGCGCATGGTGAGTGTGGATGGCGGGCAGATCAGCGGGCGCGACGCGGCTGTGCGCCAGCCCGAAGTGCGGGGCTTGTCATGAACCAGGCGCTGCTTCGCGACTCCGCCGCCCGTGCTGCTGCCCATGACCGGGCGCGCCCACCGCGCGCGGCGGATGTGTATGTGCCACTGCTGCGCGCCACGCTGCGCCACGACTATGGCGCCAGTGCGCTTGCAGGCCTGCGCCTGCTGCCAAGCCAGCCGACCAGCACCCTGTGCCAGCAGCACGGCCTGCTGCTGCGCAGCGATGCCCAGGGCCTGACGCTGATCGCAATCCAGCGCGCCCTGCCTGCGCTGTGGCAGGCGCAGCGCGATGAGGGCTGCGACTACCTTCTGCTCTGGCAACTGGAATGCCGTGAAGCGCTTTTTGCGCAGGCCAGCACGGACGATGCGCCGCACCACCTGTTGCTGCCCTTGGCCCCGTGTTCGGCGCTGGACACCGACTGCGAAACCTGGTGCGCCAGCCTGGGCCGCACGCAAGAGCGGCGCATTGCGGCCCGGCTGTGCGAGTGGAAGTACCTGCTGGTCGGCGACTGGGCCAGCCTGGCAGCCAGCGGCCAAATAAACGACTTGCGCATTGCCGCCACCGGCGCGGAGGGTGGCAGCAGCTTTGACCTGCCCTTTGCCCGCGACGCCGAGCCCGAAACCCTGCCCGACGGCCGACAGGCCTGGGTCTACCGCAGCCCCGAGCCGCTAGCGCTGGCGCAGCACAGCCGCCGGCGGGTGGCCCTGAGCGACGGCAGCAACCCAACCCCGCGCGTGCTAATTAGCGCGCTGGCCCATGGTGGCCCACGCAGTCTGCAGCGCCAAACGCGCGCTGGCAGCCCGCAATGGGTGACCGAAATCTTCCTTATCCGATGACAACCCAACCAGGAGCACTGCAATGGCCGTAATGAAGACGCCAGGCGTTTATATCGTAGAGAAAAACGCCTTTCCCAACTCCGTGGTCGAGGTGGCTACGGCGGTACCGGCTTTCGTCGGCTACACCGAGTTCGCCGACAACCACAACACCCCGCTGACGCTAAAGCCTTGGCCCATCAGCTCCATGGCCGAGTACCACCAGTACTTTGGCGGGCCACCCAAGCCTCGCTTTGCGCTGTCCGAAGTGGCCGACCTGCGCGACGCGCAGTTCCAGGCACTGAGCGAGCCCGACACGCCTTCAAGCCAAAAAGGCTATAAGCTGACCCAGGTCCGGGGCGTCAAAGGTGGCGACTTCGGCCTGTACAGCGCGCTGCGCCACTTCTTCCAAAACGGCGGTGGCCGCTGCTATGTCACCTCTATTGGCAGCTACCTGCAAGAGCTGGACCCCGATTTGTTCCAAAAAGGCATAGACGCGCTGAAAAAGGAGCAAGAGCCAACGATGCTGCTGGCGCCCGAGGCGGTGCGCTTTGCGGACCCCAACACCTGCAAAGACATTCAACAGGCCATGCTCAAGCACTGCGGCTACGAAATGCGCAACCGCGTCGCTATTTTGGACGTGTGGGACGGCGACAAACCGCGTGAACAGCCACAGGGCGACCCGGTGGCGGCTTTTCGGGACAGCCTGGGCATCAACTTTTTGGACTTTGCTGCGGCCTACTACCCTTGGCTCAACACCTCGGTGATCGGCGAAAAAGAGATCGACTACGAAAACGTGGACGCTGACAGCGTGGACCTGCTCTCCACCCTGCTGCGCGCCGAGCTGAACCTGCCCGCCGAAGCATCCGCCGACACCAAGCCCAAGGTGCGCGCCATGCTGGACGAAGTGGCCAAGCTCAAGACCAATTTCACGCCGGTGGTGGTTGCCGAAGCACGCAAGCAGCGCGATGAAGCGGCCACCAAGGCGGCGCGGGCCAAAGTGGAGGCTGACGCCAAGGCCGAGGGCAAGAGCAAGGGGGATATTACCGCCGCACTCAATGCCTTTGACGCGGCCCAACCCGCCGCCGCCGCCGGGCTCGCCGACGCCCACACCCAGGCCCGCGCAGCGTTCAAGAGCGACTTTGCAGCCAAGGCCAAGGCCTCCGATGCCAACCTGAGCGATGATGAGATTGCCAAAAAAGCCGAGGCCGCAGCCGACCAGTGGGAGACCAGCTACGACAACCCCCTGGGAAGCGCCGCGCTAGAAGCTGGCGTCAAGACCCGGCGCGAGCTCTTGCACAAGACGATGGTGAACGCCAGCAATGTCTACAAGGCCGTAATGACCGAGATACGCCGCCAGCTCAACGTCATGCCGCCCAGCAGCGCCATGGCCGGCATTTACACCATGGTGGACAACACCCGTGGCGTCTGGAAGGCACCGGCCAATGTCAGCCTCAACGGCGTGATCTCCCCCACAGTGAGCATTTCCAACGAGCAGCAGGAAGACCTGAACGTGAGCGCCCAAGGCAAGTCGATCAACGCGATTCGCAGCTTTATTGGCGAAGGTGTGCTGGTGTGGGGCGCGCGCACGCTGGACGGCAACAGCCTGGACTGGCGCTATATCAACGTGCGCCGCACCATGATCATGCTCGAAGAGTCCTGCCGCCTAGCGGCCAAGGCCATGGTCTTTGAGCCCAATACCGCCAACACCTGGGTCACGATCAAAAGCATGGTCGCCAACTTTCTGACCAGCGTCTGGAAGCGTGGCGGGCTGATGGGCGCAGTGCCCGAGGATGCGTTTAGCGTGCATGTGGGCCTGGGCGAGACCATGACGCCCAACGATGTTTTGGAGGGAATTTTGCGCGTTACCGTGCTGGTGGCCATGGTGCGGCCGGCCGAATTCATCGAGATCACCTTCCAGCAGCAAATGCCCAAGTCCTGAACGCACCACAACCCTTACCCCTAGCAACCGATAACGGAGAAACAACATGGCTGATGACGGCTCCAAGCAATCCACCAATGTATGGCCCCTACCCAAGTTCTACTTTGAGGTGAAGTGGGACTCGGCAGTGATGTCCTTTGAAGAGGTCTCGGGCCTCGATGTCGAAGCCCAACCCATCGAGTACCGCCATGGCGACAGCCCGGTGTTCTCGGCCATCAAGATGCCGGGCTTGAAAAAGTACGGCAACGTCACGATGAAGAAAGGCGTCTTCAAGTCGGACAACAAGTTCTGGGACTGGTTTAACCAGATCAAGATGAACACTATCAAACGCGTGCCGGTAACCATCAGCCTGCTCGACGAAGAAGGCAAACCCACGATGGTGTGGACGCTGACCAACGCCTGGCCTACCAAGGTAACCGGCACGGACCTCAAGTCCGAAGGCAATGAGGTGGCGGTAGAGACCATCGAGATTGCCCACGAAGGCCTGACGATTGCCAACGGCTGATAGCGATGTCTGATCTCGGTTCAAGCTTGATGGGGGGGCTGGCGCTCCTGACGGCCCCTCCTACGGCGTTTCACTTTGCTGTCAATGTGGGGATATTGCCCCTGCCGATAGACAGCTCGTTTCAAGACGTATCCGGCCTAGACCAGACCATGGAGACTGAGAGCCTGCGCGAAGGCGGTGAAAACCGCTTTGTGCACCAATTGCCCACGGGCGTGAAGCAGGGCAAGCTCAGTCTCAAGCGGGGCGTGTCCTCCATCGCCTCGCCACTAGCGCTGTGGTGCAAGGAAACGCTAGAGGGTGGGCTTTCGCGCCCCATCGTGCCCATGCCTGTGATGATTCGCCTCAAAGGGGCCACCTTGGTGCCCTTGCGGGTCTGGCTGCTGGACTCTGCCTACCCAGTGCGCTGGGAGGTAGACGCATTTGGCTCCACCAAGAACGAGCTGGCCATTGAGCACATTGATCTGGCCTACACCACCTGCACGAGGATGCTGTGACCCTGGAAATAAGGCAACTGGTGCTCAAGTCCACCGTCAGTGCGGACGGCGCCGAGGGTGACGATGGAGACGCCCTGGGCGATTCAAAGCCCGCAGGCGACGGACGCGGCTGCTTGGACAGCGACGCGCTCGAAAGCCAGCAGCAACTGAAAGAAGAAATCTTGGCCGAATGCCGCGCCTGGATGCAAGCCCAATGGATGCAAGTGCGTGAGCGCTAAGCCCCAAGCCCAAAGACACATCACACTATGGCTCTACCCGCTCTTTACCCCACTGCGGAAAAGGCACCGCTGACCATTACGCGCTGTGACATCGACAGCGACACCGGTAGTGTGACCGTGGTGGACAGCAGCCAGTACAAAATGATGATCAATCCAGCGGCGTTCAGTCACAGCCGCACCATCAGATACAACACCCAGCCCAGCCTGGGGCAGGCCAGCAATCCGGTGAAGTTCAGCGCGATCAGCCCAGACACCATCAGTTTTTCTGTGGTGTTTGACAGCACCGGCGTGGTGGGGTCTGGCACGCTGGATGCACCTACATCGGTGCCAGATCAGATCGAGGCACTGGTGGACATCATCTACACGCTCGACGGCGATAAGCATGAGCCCAACCATGTGCGCCTGCTGTGGGGCACGACCATTTTTTATGGGCGGCTCAAGAGCATTTCTACCAAATACACCTTGTTCAAGCCCAGCGGCGAGCCTTTGCGGGCCAAGTCCGATTTGGCCTTTGTGGGGGCCGTGGGCAAACAGCAAGAGGCACTGGATGCGGGCCGCAACAGCCCGGACCTGAGCCACACGGTGGAAGTGCATGCGGGCGACACCCTGCCCCTGCTGTGCAAACGCATTTATGGGGACAGCCGCTACTACACCGCTGTGGCGCGCTTTAACGGCCTGCGCGAGTTTCGCCAGTTGGTACCCGGCTCGCGCCTGCACTTTCCACCGCTTGGCGGATGAAAGCACCGCTATGAGTAGCAGCGGCGTGCTTCGCCTGGTTGTCAGCTGCGATGCCCAGGAACAGACCGATTTGGAAATCATCAGCTGCAGCGTGCGCCATGCGCTCAACACCGTTCCTCGGGCCACCTTGGTCATCGCGGACGGCAACATGCCAAAGAATGAAAGCCCCTTGAGCGACGGCGCACTGTTCAAGCCCGGCGCTGCCATTGAAATTCGTGTCGGCTACGGGGATGAAGACCAGTCCGTGTTTAGTGGCGTCGTAGTGCGCCATGGCTACAAAATCACCGGCAACAACTACAGCCGCTTGGTCGTTGAATGCCGTGACACCGCCTGCAAAATGACCCTGGGCCGCAAGAGCGTCAACTATGTGGACCAAACCGACAGCGCCATCATTGAAAGCCTGATCAGCGACGCGGGACTTAGCGCCGATGTTGACAGCACCACCATCACCCATAAAGAGTTGGTGCAGTACTACTGCACGGACTGGGACTTTATGGTGGCCCGCGCCGAGCTGCTCGGTTTGCTGGTCAACGTGTCCGCAGGCAAAGTGAGCGTCAAAGCGCCGGCTGTCGACGGCACAGCAGTGCTCGCGCTGAAGTGGGGCGAAACCTTGTTAGAGCTGCACGCGGACATTGATGCCCGCAGCCAATGGACGGCCGTGCAGGCCCAGGGCTGGGACCCAGCCAAACAAGCCCTGGTGCAAGGCGCATCAGCGGCCCCGCCCGCGCTCAACAAGCAGGGCGACCTCGACGGCGCCGCGCTGGCCGCCGTGGCATCCCCCGGCACGGTGCTGCTGCAAAGCCCGGCCAGCAGCGACAGCGCCGTCCTGGACAGCTGGGCCAAATCGGTACAGCTCAAAGCCGGGCTGGCGCGGGTGCGCGGGCGCATGCGCTTTCTGGGCGACGCGGCCGCCCTGCCGGGCACGCTGATCACGCTCGACGGCGTGGGCACGCGCTTCAATGGCGATGTTTTCGTCAGCGCTGTGCAGCACGACATGGCCGATGGAAATTGGATTAGCGAGGCTGAGTTTGGCCTGGACCCCAACTGGCAGGTCGAGCGCCCCGACGTGGTCGCACCCTTGGCCAGCGGCCAGTTGCCGGGCGTGAGCGGACTGCAAATCGGGGTGGTGGTGAAGCTCGATGGTGACCCGGCAGGCGAGAGCCGCATCCAGATCAAGCTGCCAAGTTTGGCCAGCAAAAACGAGGGCGTGTGGGCGCGCCTGCTGCAGTTGTACGCGTCCAACAGTTTTGGCACTTTCTTCTTGCCGGAAATCAACGACGAGGTGCTGGTCGGCTACCTCAATGGCGACCCGAGTTACCCGGTCGTACTAGGCAGCATGTACAGCAGCAAACAGGTGAGCCCCTATGCGCTGGCGGCAGCCAACAACACCAAGGCCATCGTCACCCGCTGCAAGCACAAAATAGAGTTCAACGAAGAAGACAAGATCATCACCGTCACCACACCCGGCAACAACAAGCTGGTGCTGGATGACAAAGACAAAAGCATTCTTTTGAAAGACCAAAACGGCAATAGCATCAAGCTCAGTGACAGCGGCATTGCGCTGGACAGTGCGAAAGACATCACGCTCAACGCCAAGGGCGGCATCACGCTAGACGCGGTCAACGCTATCTCTATCACTTCCAAAGCCGACGTCAAAGCCAGCGGCCTGAACATCAGCTGTGAGGCCCAGGCGGGCTTTACTGGCAAGGGCAGCGCCACTGCCGAACTCTCTGCCTCGGGCCAAACCACGGTCAAAGGCGCGATGGTCATGATCAACTAAGCGCACTGGACAAAGCACCCATGCCACCCGCTGCACGCCTCACCGATATGCATACCTGTCCCATGGTGACGCCGGGCGTGCCCCCTATCCCGCATGTGGGTGGGCCGGTGATTGGCCCTGGGATTCCCACCGTTTTGATTGGCAAATTGCCTGCGGCCGTGGTGGGCGACAACGCGGTGTGCGTGGGCCCGCCAGACGCCATTGTCAAAGGTTCTGCCACGGTGATGATAGGTGGCAAGCCAGCGGCGCGGGTGGGCGACACCACGGCCCACGGCGGCTCCATCACCTTGGGCTTGCCTACCGTCATGATCGGAGGCTAGGCATGGCGTTTTTAGGACGAGGCTGGAGCTTTCCACCGCGCTTTGACAGCAACAAGCACTTGGTGATGGTGGAGGACGTGCGCGACATCGAAGAAAGCCTCCACATCCTGTTGGCAACGCATTGCGGTGAACGGGTCATGCTTCCCGCTTACGGCACCACGCTGCATCGCCTGATGTTTGAAAACGCCGATGAAAGCCTGCTCACCGCGCTCAAAGACACGCTCGCAAAAGCCATTTTGTTTTTTGAGCCGCGCGTGGAACTGATGCGCGTTGACGCCCATATTTCTGCCCAAGACTGGGCCTGCATGGAGCTGCTGCTGGACTACCGCATCCGCACCACCAACACCCGCCACAACATGGTTTACCCGCTGTATTTTGACCAAGCCAGCCAAGCCGTTTCGGCTCGCTAAGGCGCACTAAGCCATGCACGCCGGAACCCAACAAGACGAACGCTTGGCACCGCCGCTGGATCCCGAGCGCGCCTCGCCCTTTTTACGACCCGACGAACTCACCCTGGCGACACGCCTGCGGCTAACCCTGGGTCTGGCCCGGCAAATGCGCTTTGTGGACGACGTGGGCCTGCAGCAAGGCCTGTGGGGCGATGCCCTGGAACAAGACCTGAGCTTTGTGCTGGCCGACATCAGCAACACCGCCGCCGTCGAACGCGAGGCCCGTGTCTTGGCGCTGTGGCCGCGCATGTCCGAGCACCAGCAATGGCAGACCTGCTTGCAACAGGCCCAACAACTCGATGCATGGTGCGCGCAGTTGGAGTTGCACACCGCAGCTTCGCCCGAACCGACCCATTCCCCAACACAGACCACTGCCCCAACAGCGGCTATCGGACCGCGCTTGCTGCAGCAGTTGCAAGCCCAGCTCGACGGGGAACTGGGCAGCTTGCTCATGCAGCTACACAGCACGTTTGGCCAGGGCGACGACCGTGCATTCGCGCTGCTGCGTGCACGCGTAGACCGGCGGTACCCGCCCCTGCCTGTCGCGGCCCATGGGAACGCGCTGCGCCAGCTATGGCTGGGCTTGTGCCATGCACAGCGCAAGCTCGCCGTGCTAGCCACCGAGCTACTGCCTGCCAGCATGCAGTTGGGCGACCACGATCCGGCCATGGGGGCATTGCTCAGCCTGGTGCAACTGGTGCACATGAGCCGCACACCCTTGGACGAATTCACCAACCGCCTGACCCGCTATTACTACCAAGACCGCCTGGGCTTTGCGCCCGCGCAGGCAAAAGCTGACCGGGTGCATGTGCTGCTGGAGCGCGATCCGCGATTTGCCAAACCCGTCCTCCTGCCGCTGGGCGCCCACTTCATGGGCGGCAAAGATGCACGCGGCCAAGCGCTGCACTACTGCGCAGAGCAAGAGCTGCTGCTGAGCACGCTCAAGGTTCAAAGCCTGCTGGCCCTGCGCCTGGAAAGTGACCCCCGCATTTCGCCCGAATACGAGTTCGCCTACGCCACCCAAGCGCGCGCGCTCACACTGCAGCCGCCCACGCCCGAACAAGCCGCACTGGCGCGCGCCCGCGCCTGGCCGCTGCTGGGCGGGCCCGGCAGCACGGACTTTGGGGCCGCGCGCCAAGGGCTGGCCATCGCCTCGCCCCTGCTGCATCTCAGTGAGGGCGAGCGCGACATCACCATCGATTTGCAACTCAGCCATCCCGCTGGCGCAGACAATCTGCTCAAAAGCGCGCTCGACGCCCTGGCCCGCAGCACGCAAGCCAACCTGGCCGGTGACCCGTCGACGTACGATGTTCGCGCGCGCTGGTTGTCTGCCTTCAAGCGCTTGGCCATTTACGAGGGCATACCCCTCCCCACCGACGACGAACAGGCAGCGCTGCGACTGGGTGCGCTGCTGGACGCACTGCCCGCCACAAACACCCCGCCTAGCCCAGACCTGCCCCCGGCAAGCAGTGCCTGGCTGCGCTTCTTGCTGTCCCTGTGCCTGGACGCCGCTAGCCCCGACGCATTGCGCCCCCGCTTAGGCCGCTTTTTTGCGGTGTGGATCAGCAGCCAAGAAACGCTGGATGCGCCAGACCTGGCCGCCCTGCGCGGCCACGCGCAACAGATACTAGGCCCCCACCAGGGCGCAGCGCTGCAAGTGGACAACCCTTTGTCGCTGGTCTACGGCAGCAAACCCCTGGAGCGCTCCTTGGTGTTTGACCGCGTGTTTCGAGGGCTGTGGCAGGCCCAGCTCAGCACCGCCACCGGCTGGTTCGCGCCCGGCGAGGTGTTTGTCAACCGCATAGAGCCCAGCGACCGCGAGACCACCGGCACCTTGCGGCTGCGCATCACACTGCCCGCGTCGGCGCCGGCCATCCAGGCCTGCACCACGGCAGTCCATGGCGCGCAGTGGCCGTCCCTGCCCGTGGTGCAACTGGATTTGAACAGCCAAACGCGGGTGTTTGGCTGCTCTTTGTTGCAACACATCGCGCTAGACGCCGTGCAATTGCACGTCAGTGCCTGCCATGTGCGCCAACTGCTGCTCTACAACCAGCTGGGTCGTCTGGATGCCAGCAAGCCGTTTCTCCCCTTTGGGCCGCTGCCCGACCTTTCGGCTTATCTCCTGTTTTCCAACGCTGAATTGGCGTCCAAGCCCCTGTGCGCCCTGAGCCTGCAACTGCAATGGGCCGGCCTGCCGGGCGCCGGGCTGGCGAACCACTACAAGGTGTATGCGCAGGATTCGGCCAGCGCCAGCGGCGAGGCGTTCACCCTGCGCCGCTGGGACGAAGCCAGCTTTACGGTGCGACCCGCGCTCTTTTATGGCGCCCAATGGCAAGATTGCAGCCGCTCACTGCCCCTGTTTGCCGCGCAAGGACCGCAGCAAACGCTGACCTTGGAGGGAGATGACTTACGCCGCTTGCACCACCCCGTAGGCGAAGGTGAAAGCCCGGCAGTAGCCGCGCTAGACCAGCGCTGGAACCGCCAGGGTTTTTTCCGCCTGCAGCTGGACTGTCCACCAACCGCCTTTGGCCACGCGCTCTACCCCCACCTGCTCAGCGACCGCCTCACGCGCAACAGCCGCATCAAACGCGCAGAAAACAAGCTCCCACTGCCCAACGAGCCCTACACACCGCGCTTAGAGCAAATCAGCGTCAGCTACGCCGCCCAAGAGCGCATCACGCCCCAAAAAAACCATATCGCTGCGGCCCACGGCAGCCAGTTGTTGCACCTCTGCCCCTTCGGCCCGCAGCCGCTGCGCCACAGTGGCGCGCAGCAGCGGCACTGCCTGCTGGCAGCGTGGCCGGGTGGCGCGCAGCTCTATATTGGCCTGGGCGGAGGCGCGCCTGAGGGCACGCTCAGCCTCTTGTTTCAATTGCAAGCCGACGCCGCCGCCGAGTTACTGGACCGACCACGCCCCCATTTGCAGTGGGCCGCCTGGTGCGGTTGGCAATGGCGCAGCTTAGAGCCGCATCGCCTGCTGATGGACAGCACACAGGGCTTGCTGCGCACCGGCATCATGCGCTTGGACTTGCCCGAGGGCATGACGCCGGACTGCCCCGAGGTGCGCACGGCCGAACCGCGGCCCTTGCTGTGGCTGCGCTTGTCTGCCACGGGCGATTTAGACCTGTTGGCGCCTGTCCAAGGAATATGGGCGCAAGCCGTCAGTGCGCAGCGCTGGCACCAGGCCACGCCCCAACCGCCCAACGATACCTTGCAGATACTCCCGGCCAACAGCATTCAGGCAGTGCAGCCTGCCATCGCGGGGCTTGCCAATGTGCTCCAGCCTTTGGCGTCTTTTGCGCTGGTCCAAGCGGAGAACGAGTCGCGCATGCGCAGCCGCGCAGCCGAGCGGCTGCGCCACCGCGACCGCGCCATCACCCCTTGGGACATGGAGCGCCTGGTGCTCCAGGCCTTCCCAGAGGTGCAAAGAGCCAAATGCCTGCCACGGGGCACACCAGCGCAGGGCTACCAGCAGGTGCTGTTGGTGGTGGTGCCAGCGCTCTTGCCGGGTGCAGAAATCGACGCCACGCAGGCCTACCGCTTGGACGCTGCAACGCTAGATGCCATCGCGCAATTTGTGCTGCAACGCGCCGTTCCCACGCTGCGGCTTTTGGTGCGCAATGCGGTTTATGACCGCATCCAGGTGCGTTGCACGCTCAAGCTCAAGGCGGGCGTGCCCAGTGGCGAGCGCTTGCGCGCACTCAACCAGGCCTTGCGCGACTATTTATCCCCCTGGCGCCCTGGCGGTATCACGGCCCGCTTTGACTGGACACTGCGCGCCGACGAAGTGGAAGCCTATTTGCGCGCGCAGCCTGGGGTGGACAGCGTGGGCGAGGTGTCGTTGCTCCACATCGTGCGCAATGACCGGGGGCTTCACCGCCTCAACGACAGCGGACGGCCCACCTCGCGCAATCACATTGCGCCATCACAGCCCTGGAGTTTGGCCCTGCCAGAGCGAAAACATCTGCTGGAACTTAGCGACACAGAGCCAAGCTCCAGCCCGCGCGCCACCGGCCTGGCACGGCTGGCCGTAGGCGGCAGCTTCATCATTGGTGGGGCACGGGCGTGACCAAGCTGCACAGCCGCAAAACCCTGCAAGCCTTGTTTCGCAATGGCGCACTGCCCGCCGAGGACGATTTTGCGGCGCTGATCGACTCCACACTGAACATGAGCGATGAGGGCTTTCGCAAAACGCCCGAAAACGGCATTGAGACCTACGCCCCGGTGGGGCGCGACGCGCTGCTGAGCTTCTACCGCGACCAGTTTCCAGACCGCCCGCTGTGGCGCGTCGGTCTGAGCCCCGCGCAGGACCGCTTGCAGTTTCTCAGCGGCGACCAAGCCCAGCCGCTGCTGGGCCTGGAGGCCCCCGTCCTGCCCCCATCCAGCGACGACACCGGCAGTGTGGACGATGGCGGTGTGGACCTCCAAAACCGCAGGGGTCGCGTAGGCATAGGCTGCACCGAGCCGCGCGACACATTGGACGTGGCGGGCATCGTCGCCAGCAGCGGTCGGCGTGGCCGGCATGCCGTTGCCACCCGAATTGCTGCCAACGGCGAATGGCAAGACGTCATCACCGGCTTGCAAGGTTGCCAGGGCTTTGAGCTGGTGGCGGGGGCCGGCGGGCCACAGGGCAAGGGCCATTTCGGCATGCTGCACGCCATTGCGCTGTGCGCCTTTAACCCGAGTTTTGGCATTCTGGCGTGGTGGCGCCGCCGCCGGGGCATTCGGCAAACGCAAGCCTGGTGGGGCCGCCGTTGCGACCGCCTGGAGCTGCGCTGGCACGGCGGCAGTGGTCGCGGCGAAACCTACAGCCTCCAAATTCGCACCGGCTGCGACTTTGGGCCAGACCAGGTGATTCAGGTCCAGCTCACGCGGCTCTGGTTTGACCCCGACATGGCCGGCAGCATCCAACCCGCCAGCGGCAAGGCCACGCCATGAACCCGCCCTTGCTTAACCCAGCACCGCGCGCCAGTGCCCTGGCCGCCGTGCTGGGCCAGCGCCCCGACACGGTGGCCCAACGCATCGCCCGCATCCCCGTGGCGCCAGAGCAGCAAGACCTGCTGGGCTATGAGCGGCTGCGTGAGGCCGCCATCGTGCTAGCCCAGGCCGCCAGCCGAAGCCATTGGACCGACTACAACCTGCACGACCCCGGTGTCACCCTGCTGGAGGCGTTTTGCTACGCCCTTACCGAAGATGTCTACGCCAGCCGGCAAAGTGTTCCCGCGCTGCTGGGCCTGTTGCGGGGCGACGCGCTGGTAGACGAGGCCACTAGCCGCATTCCGGCGGTAGACCTGGCGCAATTCGCCATGCACGGCGCCCCTGCGGTACTGAGCTGCCGCCCCAGCACGGCGCACGACTACCAGCGCTGGCTGTATGACCGGTGGCCCCAAGCCCGCCACCTGCAAATGCGCCCGCTGTGTGACAGCCACCAACGCCCCACCGGGCTGTGGCAGATCAGCCGCCAGGTCTCCCCGGCAAACGCCCAAGACACCGCCCACACCCTGGCCCAAACCCGTGCCTACTGGGGGCAACGCAACCTGGGTGAAGACCTGCTGGACCCCCAGCTTTTGCTCAAACCGCGCTGGGTGCGCCTGCGCATGGAGATTCGGGTAGACGGCAAGCGCGACTTGGCCGATTTGCTGGCCGAACTGCTCAAACGCTGTGACGACACCGTATCGGCCCGGCCAGAGCGCGGCCCACTCACAGACACACCCGACGCCCAGCGCAGCGGCGGCCCGCTGATGCAGCAAGGCTGGGCATCGGACGCTGAACTAGCGCAGTGCTACGCCGCTGAGCTGCGGTTTAGCGACATGGCGCTGGACTTGCGCGACATTGCGGGCGTGCTCAAAGTGGAACACCTGGTCTTGGAAGAAACGCCGACTTTGAGCGCGCGCAGCGAACTGGCACCACTGGAGGCCACACAAAGCAGCAGCCTTCCCTTGCGCGGTGAGGGCTGGGCGCTGCGCATGGCCTGGCCCGCATCGCCCCAGGACCTGGAGGGCTGGTGCGTGTACGGCCAAGGCAGCAATGACCTCATGCCCTTGCACCAGCTGTGGCAACAATTAGAAGATGTGCGCCGCACGCCGCGCCGCGAGGCCTTGCCCGCGCTGCCAGACCCCGTGCGCCCCGCTAGCGAGCGCAACGCCAAGCCCGCCACACCTTATGTGCCCGCCAGCAGCCACCTGCCCGGCCTCTACCACTCCCAAGGAACACGCCGCAACCCGCAGGACCTGCAGCCCACCCCCCAAGGCCAGCGCCAGCAGTGGCACGCGTATTTGGCGCTGCTAGAGCAATGGCTGGCCCACAGCCGGGCGCAGCGCCAACACCTGGGCGCGCTGTTTGACATAGGCAGCGCACTCGGCCCCAGCTACTGGTGGGACTTGCCGGGCAAGGCCCAGTTGCCGGGCTTGGAATCGACGGCGGAAAGCGAAGGCGTGTACCGGCGCAAGCGCGACTTGCTAGAGCGCGACATTTTTGAGCCCGCCGACGCGGCCCCAGAGCGGCGCAACCGGGTGCTCGACCAGCTGCTGGCCATGCACGGCGAGCAGCTCGACTTTGACCCCCTGCAAGGCCTGCCGTGCTACTGGTCCAGCGGCGCCTGGGAGCGCCACCTGTTGCGCTGCAAGCGGCGCTTCGCACGCCAACTGCTGCCCTTGACCGGGCAGCGCAATGCCGCCTTTAACTACAGCCGCCCCGTGCTGGGTCGGCGTGACAACCTGTGCCCCTTGGGCCTGCGCCTGGCCTTGATGTTGGGCATGGGCCACCCCTTCACCCGCCTGCTCACGCTACCGCTGCAGTCCCTGGATCTGCAGTTGCTGCCCGACCACGCTGCGGAGGTAGACGCGCCTGCACAGCCCCAAGCCCACGCGCCAGGGTGGCCGCTGCACCTGGTACCCACCAGCCACCGCCCGTTGCGCGGCGCGGCGCTGCGTCGGATGGTGCCGCACCTGCGCGCGCAATTGCCACTTTTGTGCGCCGCAGTGCCGCCCGCCTTGCTGCGCAGCGCGGTGCATGCCGATCGCTTTTTTCTGCAAGACGAGGCAGGGCATTTGGCCCTGTGCCTGCGCGGCGAAGGCGCAGCGCAGCACTGGGTCTTGGCCCGCGTGGCCAATCAACAAAAAGGCCAGCAACTTGCCACCGACCTTTATCAATTTGCCTGCGCCGTGCAACGCCAAGCCGAGGGCCTGCACCTGGTGGAACACCTGTTGCTGCGCCCGGCGCTCCAGCCCGCCGACGCGCTCGCCGCCTTCCACTGCCAGCGCCTGAGCATGGTGCTACCGGCTTGGACCGCGCGCTGTGCCGACCCCCGCTTCCAAACCCTGTGCCGCTCTGCCTTGGCCATGCACGCCCCGGCACACCTGGAAAGCCGGGTGCTTTTTTTGGACTCGCACGACATGCGCCGCTTTGAGCAGCTCTACGCCGCATGGCTAGAGGCCAAACGTGCCGCCTGCCAGCACCCGCCCACGCCGGGCCGGCCCGGCGCGCCGCTAGACGCCTGTGCCGCCGCGCTGAGCCAGTTTTTGCAGCCCTTTTGGAGCGAGGGGCCGCAGCCATGACGCCCAGCCACCGCATTGAAACCCTGCGCTGGGAAGCCGCGTTCAGCAACGCCCGGCTAGCACATGCGGAACAAGACCGCCTCAGCGCGTTTGTCCACCACTACGCAGTGCCCCGCCTGCGCGAACGCTTTGACGCGTTCGGCGACAGCGGCGACGTGTGGGTGGTAGACCATTTAGAGATCGACCTGGGCCGCCTAAGCCTCAAAGACAGCCCCGCCCAGTGGCTGCACCAGTTCGACGCCGCGCTACAGCGCAGTTTGACGGGCCTGACAACCCCCGCCGCCACGCCAGAGCAATCGACACCGCCCACCGCAAACAAGACCACCCCCCATCCACAGCCCGGTCTGCGCCAAAGCGCTGGTGCGCACGAATTGGGACAGTTCTTGCACTACCTGCAGCACGGCGTCTTGCCCTGGGGCTTGCCCTTGCGCTCGGCGCACAATTTGGCCGAATGGCTTGAGCGGCTGGCACGCCAACACGGTCAACGCCTATGGCAGGCGCTGCAACAGCTCATGCCAACCCAAGCCGTGATGGCGCGCGTGGCCCACATTGCCCCCCACCATGGGCTGCAAGCCCTGCTGGCGGTGCGCCACCACGACCTGGCCGATGGCATGCTGCTGCTTGACGAAGCCTGGCTGCTGCCCCTGCAACGCCATGGTCGGCTCAGTGCCTACCAAGTGCAAAGCCTGCAACAACAACTGCGCGTGGCCGGCCTGAACAGCTTGTGGGGCCTCAGCGGCGGGGCTTTGGGCGGCGCCCGCCAGCCCGCACTGCTGGCCGCGCTGCGCGCAGCCCATGCCCAACTGCTGGGGCCGGGCTGGACCCTACTGAGCCGCAGCCTGCAAGGCCAGCCCCTGCCCCGCCAGCCCGGCTCGGACTTGGCTTCCGCCATGTTGCAAGCGCTGCTCAACACCGCGGACGCAAGGCCGGACCCGCGCCCAACAGCCCCCAACCCGGCAGACGCCGCGCTCGGCGGGCGCGTAACGCCGCGCCTGGCCCAGGCTGCACTGCACCGCTTGCAAACGCATATACAGGCCTGGGCCGATGGGCGCGGCAGCGCCGCCAGTGCGGCACAAATTCGCACCTGGTTTGTGCAACTGCAGCACCATGACCCCGCCGCCTTGGCACACAGCCTGCGCAGCCAGCTG
>Ga0114962_10002063_pt1 | contig 17061 bp, 15 predicted proteins | sample C_130820_MF_Meta_FD_87017 | JGI IMG/M metagenome (GOLD analysis project Ga0114962, IMG submission 87017) | Freshwater microbial communities from Lake Croche, Canada to study carbon cycling - C_130820_MF_MetaG | ecosystem: Environmental > Aquatic > Freshwater > Lake | place: Lake Croche, Canada...
CTCAACACATATCCATAGACGAAAGATTACATATGCGTTCATATTCGATGCACTCAACGACGAATGGTCTTGAGTTAGTTTTAAAAGAGGTTGATCAACCAAAGCCTGGACCGAAACAAGTTCTTGTAAAAGTAAAGGCGGCGGGCTTAAATCGTGGCGAGTTTATTGCTGGGCATGGTTTGATTCAGGTTGGTAAATCGGTCATGTTAGGCATGGAGGCTGCGGGGGAGGTTGTGGCACTTGGCCAAGAGATGACGCATATTCCGATTGGGGAAGCCGTTTTTGGTCGAATGCGAGGAGCTTTTTCTGAGTATGCCTTACTAGATGATGTTGAATTAATGCCTAAACCAGCTTTACTGTCTTGGGAACAAGCTGCTGGGATTCCACTATCTTGTATGGTGGTCTTTGATATGCTAGTTTTGCAGGGACGTTTAAAACCCAATGAGTGGGTTTTAGTGAATGGCGTCTCCTCCGGTGCGGGCGTTGCTGCTTTACAAATGGCCAAGGCCCTTGGCGCAAAAGTGATAGGTACTTCTGGGTCTGAGCAAAAGCTAACTGTTTTGAATTCCTTAGGACTTGACCATGGGATTTGTTCTAGGCAAGCTAATTATTATGACGAGGTCATGGCTGTCACTGAGGGCTATGGGGTCGATTTGGTTATTAACACGGTTGGAGGCTCAGTGTTTGCTCAAGCCATACAGTGTTTAGCACTACATGGTCGTTATGCCATGGTTGGCTATGTTGATGGACAGTTAGAGGCGAAAATTGATTTGAAGGCTTTACATACCAAGCGCTTATCGATCTTTGGTGTATCCAATAAATTACTATCACCAGCAGAGAGAGCCAAGCCTTTAGAGCAATTTAGGCAGGATATCTTGCCGATATTGCATGCCGGCAGACTTACGCCGTGGGTTGATCGCGTCTTTGATTTTGATAAACTACCGCAGGCCAGAGAGTATATGCAGTCGAATCAACATATTGGTAAGGTAATTATTCGGTTGTAGCATCTTGGCTGAATACTTCATTGACTAACAATGACTTTAGTGGGGACTATAGAAAAATGATTGTACAAATTTTACGGTGTCTTTTAACTTGCACGATGCTTTTTCATGGGTTCAATAGCATGGCTCAATCAGCGAGCACGAATTTTCCAGATAAGCCCATACGCATTGTAGTTGGCTATGGGCCGGGTGGTGGGACAGATTTAGTTGCGAGAGCCTTAGCACCTTCACTTACAAAAATCATTGGACAATCAGTCCTTGTTGAAAATAAGCCTGGCGCTGGTGGCAGTACTGGGGCATTATTTGTAGCGCAGGCCAAGCCAGATGGACATACTATTTTGTTATCGAGTGCAAGTAGTGTCATCATTGCACCTACCGTCAATAAGAAGCTCTCCTATAAATTGGGTGACTTTATAGCGCTTACTCAATTGACAGTTGCGCCACTAATGATTGTAGTTAGTAAGGATCTACATGTTCGAACCGTTGCCGAATTAATTAAGTTAGCTAAAGCCAATCCAGATAAATTAAATTATGCGAGTTCTGGGATAGGTTCTGGCCCACATTTTGGGGGAGTTTTATTTAATGAAGTAGCTGGTACAAGGATGCTTCACGTCCCTTTTCGAAGTGGCTCCGCTTCTGCTGTATCGGTTGCTGCTGGCGAGACACAGGTAACCTTTGCCACCACTCCAAGCGTCTCAGCATTGTTACGTGCCGGGCAGGTCATTGGAATTGGTGTGACCTCTAGAGAGAACTATGCATTAGCGCCAGACTTGCCGGGTATGATCAAGGCGGGTTTACCGAATTATCAGTTTTTACAATGGAATGGGTTATTCCTCCCATTAGGAACTGCTCCAGAAATTATTGATAAGTTATTTATATCAGTCCAAGCAGCCATGAATACTAACGAGGTAAAGCAAATTCTTGAAACTGATGGCACGGAAGTGGCTATATCTGCTTCGCCAACAGCCTTTGTGAGTTTTACTAGAAATGAATCCAAGTTTTTGGAAAAATTGATCAAAGATAGTGGATTGAAATCATTTGAATAAGATTTAAATATAGAATTGGAGTTATTTTGCAAGTTTTTGACGGCATTCGTGTTTTAGACATCACCAGAGTTTTAGCAGGGCCATATGCTTCTTATCAATTAGGTTTATTGGGAGCTGATGTAATCAAGATTGAGCCAGTTTTAAAGGGTGAATCAACTCGGTGGCGTTCCGAGGGTGACGCGGCTTTGGGTAATATAGGGATGTCCCCATCTTTTTTAACCCAAGGATCAAACAAGAAGTCTTTGACAATTAATTTAGATGAAAGTTTAGGTCAAGAAATATTTTTAAAATTAGTTTGTACTGCTGATGTCGTCGTTGAAAATTTACGCACCGGTTCAATGGCTAAACGCGGTTTAGCTTATGAAAACATCGTATCCGTCAAACCGGATATTATTTATTGCTCGATGACTGGTTATGGTCAAACTGGCCCAAAATCTGCCTATCCTGCTTATGACAGTGTGATTCAAGCAGCGACTGGATTCATGAGTATCACTGGCACACCAGATAGTGGCCCACTCAAATCTGGCCCACCCGTAGTCGATTATGCAATGGGTATGGCTGGGGCTTTTGCTATTAGTGCGGCATTATTTGCAAGATCTAAAACTGGTCAGGGCCAATATATTGATCTTTCCATGCAAGATAGTTGTATGGCTTTGATGTCCAGTGTCTTAACGGCCTATGCAAATACGGGTAATCCACCTGGCTTGAGGGGAAATGAGGCACCTAGTAAATCTCCGGCCTCGACCACATTTCAGACGAAAGATGGACTATTAGCAATCGCCATTAATGAACAGCATCAATTTGTTCATTTGATGCAGGCAATTGGTTTATCCGATATCTTGAATGATGAACGTTTTAATGATGCAGCAAAAAGACGACAGCATACTGAATTATTGCGTAGCGCAATCGGAAAAGCACTTCTGCAAAATTCGGCAGAATATTGGGAGCCAATTATTAATCAGATGGGTGTACCAGCTGCTCGAGTAATGTCTATTCCCGAGATGATGGTAAGTCCTCAGGTTGCGGAGCGGGGTTTTTTTCAAGGATTTACCCAAGAAGAATGTGGTTTAGATCGAGATATTCGGGTACCGATGGCAGCTTTTCAGTTTAAAGATGGAGGGCCCAAGTTACGCAGTCCTCCACCTCGAATCGGTCAGCACACAGAAGATATATTGCAAGAATTGGGTTATACAAAAGAACAAATTTTAGACTATTCTGATGCCGGAATTGTTTGAATACGAATTACTAGAGAGTTTTACGGTTAAATAGATTGTTTGATGTTTGCCACAATAATTTGTAATATCTGGATAATAACTACAAGAGCTAAAGGCGATAGATCGAGCATGCCTAGTTTAGGAATCTTGTCTCTGATAGGCCCAAGTATTGGTTCTACCAAAAGGCCTAAGAACTGTTGAGTTGGACTAAAGTTGTTGACCCAAGAAAATATGATGTGAATAATAACCATCATCATCACTCCGGAAAGAATGAGATCGATTAATTCAAAAATTGCTAAGATGATAACTGCACTAAAAAGTTGTCGGGAGCCACTGAGAATCCAGATGATGAGTACTTTGCTAAGGATGATTAAAAATGCGGCACTGATGCTAGCAACATCGATTTTCCCTTTGGTGCCCAGTAAATTTCGAATAGGCTTAATGATCCAATCCGAGACAGGGTATAGATAGCTCATTAAGGCATTACTCGATTGCGGATGAAAGCCGATGCGTAGCCAAAAAACGTATGCGCGTAAGAGGCAGGCGCCTGCAACGATTGTTGTGACAATACTTAAAAGAAGATGAATAATTTGAATGATCATCTGATGATTGTAAGACTTTCTGCGTACTTTGTTGATTTAGTTTGAGTAAATGGTTGGTTTTTTTGAAGGTTATTGGTTTAAGAGTTTTTAGGGTATTGGGTGTGGCAAACTATTGTTTATTATCGTTTTTTTTAATTTTTTAGGGCTTTATTTTTAAGTAAGATTACTTCTATTTAAGATTGGCAAAGAGGATGAATCAGAGTTCTGATGTGAAAAGTAATAACAAGTGGATTATTGGGATCGTTGGAACTGGCACGATGGGGATGGGGATTGCTCAAGTCGCCGCAAGCGCTGGTCACTTAGTATTTCTTTATGACGCACGTCCGGGAATTGCGCAGTTAGCCATTGAGCAGATTGGGGATTCATTAAAAAAACAAGTCGTCAAAGGTCGACTTGAGCATGCTGCTCAAGAATTGATTGTCCAATATTTAACGCCTATTGATCATCTGCAGGTCTTAGCAAAGGTTGATTTGGTTATTGAGGCCATTAGTGAAGATCTTGAGGCTAAGCAAAAATTATTTAAGGACCTTGAAGCATTAGTTGGTCCTTCTACAATTTTGGCTTCGAATACTTCCTCGATATCGATTACTGCCATTGCTAATGGCTTAAGTAATCCAAAGCGTCTAATTGGAATGCACTTTTTTAATCCAGTACCTTTGATGCAACTCGTTGAAGTCGTACTAGGAGCCCAGACAGATCAGTTTGTCGCCGACATGATTACACAATTAGCAAGGTCTTGGGGTAAAACCGCCGTGCAGGCCAAATCGACGCCGGGCTTTATTGTGAATCGAGTAGCTCGACCATTTTATGCTGAGGCATTAGCCTTGTTGCAAGAGAGGGCCTGTATACCGGAGCAAATAGATCAGGCTTTGCGTGATATTGGTTTTCGGATGGGGCCCTGTGAGCTGATGGATCTAATTGGCCATGATGTCAATTATTCAGTGACGAGTTCAATGTTTGATGCAAATTATGGCGATCGGCGTTATGTTCCTTCGATTGTTCAAAAAGCTTTGGTGGATGGAGGTCGGCTAGGGCGTAAATCGCAGATGGGCTTTTATGCGTACTCTGCGGGATCGATGATCCAGGCTTCTGATTCTGGGCTTAAAAAAGAAATGCACTCCCATGAAATAGCGCATGGGATAAAGATTAATTTAGTGGGTTCGAGTTTACTTGTTGACTGTTTAGGCAAACTATTGAAGCGTGCAGAAGTTCCTTTTACAGAGGATTCTCAGGCAAATTGGCAAGGCTTACGGATTGGTGAAATCGATTTAATGATGACTGATGGTCGCAGTGCGACGCAGGTTGCTGCCCAGACTGGTAATCGATCTTTGGGGGTGATAGATTTTCCGTTAATTGTTTTGAGTGGAGGCTATTTAACGATTAGTTTTGCACCGACTGTACCGCAAAAGGATCGGAGTATAACTGCTTTAGTGATGAAAAAATATGGTATTCATTTGATGGAGATTGCCGACACACCTGGCTTGATTGTGGGAAGAACAATTGCCATGTTAATTAATGAAGCTGCAGATGCGGTGCAGCAAGGAGTAAGTGATAAGGCAAGTATTGACACGGCGATGCAACTAGGAACGAGCTATCCCATGGGACCATTTGCATGGTTAGAAATGATCGGAATTAAACCCGTTGTTGTGTTATTAAATCACTTATTTGAAGCCTACCGCAGCGATCGTTATCGAGTGAGTATCTTACTGCAGAAGGATTACTATACCGATCAATTAATCACCAATCCGATATGACGCGTTTGTCTGAAAAAGCCGCGGTGGAATCATTGAGCAATAATGTCTGAATGATTCCGCAGATGTTGCAGTGATAAAAAACAGGGAATTTTTTTTATAAGGAGTTTTTAATGAATAGTCGATATAATTTTAATCAACTTTAATTTGATGCTCTTTCACTAAACGATCAAATTTATTTTTTTCATCCATAATAAATTTAGCCAATTCCTCTGAACTCGTCGTAGTGACTTCACCACCCTGATCAGTAATACGTTTTTTCATTTCTGGTGTATTTAAATAACGGATTGTTTCTGTACGAAGTTTTTCAAGGATATCTTTTGGTAATCCTTTAGGCCCAAAAAATGCCTGCCATTGCCCGGCAACAAAACCTGGAAAACCCGCTTCTGCGACAGTTGGAATATCTGGTAGGAAACTTAGGCGATCTTTACTCATCACTGCGATTAATCGCAATTTTCCGCCTTTCACAAAGGGATAGGTTGACAGCATAGCAATTGATATGGCCTGCGATTGACCACCGGCAACATCTGTTAATGCTGGCGCACCTCCTTTATATGGAATAAAGGTAAAAGCCACTTTTGCTCTAGCGCCAAGCTCGATGCCAGCAAGATGGGATGCGCTACCACTCCCTAGCATAGCGTAATTAAATTTTGCTGGACTATTTTTGGCATAGCTAAGAAGTTCAGCGACTGTAGTAATTGGTAGGGAAGCATGAACTGCTAAGCCGAATGGTGAGCTAACAAGCATAGTAATCGGAGTGAAATCGGTGAGAGGGTCAAATGGCGTATTTACTAATGAACCAAAAGATGGATTTGTAATTAAAAGTATATGGCCATCAGGCGCTGATTTAGCAACAAATTCAGCGCCAATATTGCCATTTGCTCCAATTTTATTTTCGACAATAAATGCTTGTCCAAACTGTTCTTGCAGTTTAGCCGCTAACTGTCTAGCAAATGTATCTGTTGCCCCTCCTGCCACCCATGGTACGATGATTCGAACTGGTTTATTCGGCCATATTTGGGAAAAAGAAGGAGTGCAGATTGCACCTGCTAGAAGACCTAAAAAAATATGAATTACGTTTTTTTTGAAGTGTAGTGTTAGTTTAATAAGCATTTTTTATGTTTCGATGAAGTATGGTGTTAGATTTTCGTGGTGAGCTATTCAACTTTCATCCACGTGATGGCTATATTCCTGTTGCAGGTTTTGGGTGATTGATTTGATTCGAAGGTAGACTTCTGGCATCCAACGATTGAGATCATTGATCCGATCAATGCGCATTTTTAAAAAGCCGTATTGATGATAAAGAATAATACCCCTTTGAAAGATTTGCGCACCATTTGGCGCGAGTTCAGAAAACGGATTCAAAGAGATCTCCTTTTATAAATTTTTTATTTGTCTAACTAAATTGCTTTATAAAATAATACCTGATTGTATTTTTACTGGTTACAAATTTGATTAGTAAGAAGGATACGAAACCTTTACATCAGCGCAATTTTTTACACAAGAGACTCGTCTTGATTTAATATATTAAAAAATATAGGAGACTTTGGTGTTCATTCAAACTACCAGGCAGTTGCTTCGTCTAATCCCTGCTCAATTAAAGAATGATGGTTATTTGCAGATGGCTTGGGCCATAATATTTAATATGTGTTTATTGAGTGTTGCGCTGATTTCTCAAGTGAGTGCACAATCTTTACCGAATCACATTCGAATCATTATTCCTTTTGCTCCAGGTGGCCCTACTGACGTGATGGGTCGTTTGGCAGCTGAAAGTCTTGCGCAACATACCAAATCAACTGTTATCAACGAAAATAGGCCAGGAGCAAATGGCTTAGTTGGAGTGAACTTCATGAAGCAAGGTTCAGTGGATGGCTCTAATTTATTGTTTGTTAGTTCTGGAATGATCACATTTAGTCCGCTTTTAGATAAGGCCCTCAGTTATGATCCACAAAAAGACTTAGTTCCAATTATTTGTTTAGCGCAGACGGATATTGGAATTATTGTAGCTAATCAAGTACCAGTAAATAATCTTAAAGAACTTGTTGCGCTGGGTAAGAACTCTTCTTCTACGCTGAGTTTTGGGTCGGCTGGGCATGGCAATATTTTGCATGCTTATATTGAGTTATTAAAGGATGCCACAAAGATGCATTTATTACACGTTCCTTATAAGGGTGCTTCACCATCATTTACGGATGTTTTAGGTGGGCAAATATCTGGAATGTTTATTAGTGTTGCATTAGCAGAGCAGGCCGTGAAGTCTGGGAAGGTTAAATTACTCGCTTTGGTCGGTAAAAGAAATTCTAGTTTTCCTGATGTGCCAACGATTACAGAGCAAGGATTTCCTGGAGTTGATACCTTACCCTGGTTTGCTATTATGGGCCCAAGGGGAATGACGCCAGAAACAGTTCAATTGCTTGCTAATAGTATTGCTCCTGTAGGGGATGAGGAGTTGAAGCGGAAGATTACAGCAGCAGGATCTAGCCCATTACTTTTGACTGGTGCGCCATTCGCGCAACTGATTAAAAATGAAAGTGCGATGTGGAGTAAGTTAATTACTGACAAAAAAATTGCATTGCCATAATAATACTTCTAAAGATTTTAGAAGATTTGTAATTACATCAATATAAGGAAAAAAGATGTCAGGAACAGTTCGTCGAGTAGTTACTGGACATGATGCACAGGGTAAAGCCATTGTTATTTCTGATGGGCCTGCACCGTATGTTCACACCATTGCTATGCGGCCTAATTATTATTCGACAGATATTTTTAGAACAAGTCAAGCGCCGGCTCAGATCGTTGCATTACAGGAGGAAACAACCCTTGGTCCTAGAAGACAATTGCCGACCAAGAATGGGAGTGTTTTAAGGATTAATCATTTTCCGCCAGACTCGACGAGTAGTCTAAACGTTACAGAGTCTAAAGCCTTGTTTGCGGCATTAGGTAATGAGTCTGGAAGTACCTTTGGCAAGACAGGTCGTCACCCTTTAATGCACCGAACACAGACGATTGACTATGCCATTATTTTATCTGGTGAGATAACCATGTTGTTAGACGATACGGAAGTCTTGCTCAAAACTGGGGATATATTAGTTCAATGTGGTACAAATCACGCTTGGACAAATCGGTCTAACGCGCCTTGCACGGTTGCTTTTATTCTTCTCGATGGCCAATATGATGAGGATCTTCAACATATGTTTGGTGAGCATTGATTACATTCTCCTACTTAATTTTCAGGATTAGTTCACCCTGTATGGGGCCCTTAGGAGTGATTGACAGCGGAAGATATTGGTTCTTTTGCCAAGCATCCATGTGGTTCTGATAGCGACCACTTTGTATCCAGCCAGATTGACCACCAAAGCCAATAAAGACAGACTCGTTTAGATTAGATAAGTCATAGATCGCTCGCATACCAGGGGCTAATGTTGAAGCATAGGGTTCTTTAGGGTCATTAAAGTTCATACGACCAACATTGACGGTGTGCATATCTCCTGGAGAGGGTGCATTAATTTCGAACCAAAATTTGATGATAGGTATTCTACTTAAGGGCTTATGAGCTCCGATAGCTGGATGAGCTTGACCCCATTGCCATTTATTGATTTGATTACCATAGCGCTTCGATAGGTAGGACAAGGCAGTATCTAGCGCAAGACTTCGTAGTTGATTGCAGTTTTCAACTTGGGTTGTCTTCGGATGATCACACCAATAATTGAGTTCATTCGAGGTGATATGGATTAGACCATCAAGTAGACTGCGTTTGCTATAGATTTCGGTAAACGAATCCTTTAGCCAGGGGGTAAATATGGCTCTAGTGTATTGATCTACCCAAGCATTGTAGATTAATGCTGCGGCACTATCCATGCGCATATCACCATTGAATTGTGCGAGTAATTCTTTCGCTTCTTTCGCTAGTGGATGTTTTGATTGTGTAGCATTTAGGATCGGCAAAAGGGCGAGACTGGCTTTAGACAGTGTATCTGACTGGATTTTTTGCATGGAACTAATATCATGCTGCTTTGATACTTTTAACAGTTCCTCAATTCGCTGATACCGAAAGGGTAATGTCCAGTCGCCAGTAAGAGCAAATTCAGAATCTTTATCTTCTATTTTTTGATTTGCGGTAATCAAGATTGTCTTATCAGAGCCGAGTTGATTAGGGAGAGCATTTGGCTTGAGATATTCTTTCCAATCATTTTTAGATTCCCAGCCAAAGACTGGCGCAACTCCCATCATGCCCTGATTTTTTTGTCTTCTAGGGGCAACGCCGGCTAGTTGTAGGGCAATTTTGCCATCACTATCGGCCATTACAACATTTTGCATTGGGGCGTGAAACTTTTCGAGGGCACTTTTTAGGTCCTCGAGAGTTTTGGCTTTATTTAAATCGATCAATGCCCGGATCGATTGATTTTTTGCATCAAGGGCAGTCCAGCGCAGGGCTAGAACAAAGCGTTTGGTATCGATGAGTTGATTTGCTGGTGCGAAGGCATCGGAGATGACAGGGCCGTGCCGGGTTGAGCGCGTGAGGATTGTTTCAGGATTTTTATCTTTAATAAAAATGGTTTCTCGACGAATTTGGAATAACTCGGTACCAGTTGGGGTTTTATAGTGCGTAGGATTTTTCGGATCGATCGCTTCAATATAGAGGTCTTGGACATCTGGAGCGGTATTGGTAAATCCCCAAGCAATGTTTGGGGTATGTCCTAGAACAACTCCGGGAAGGCCGGGTATTGTGGCGCCAATGACATTGATTTCACTGGCTTTGAGGTGAGCAAAGTACCAGGTTGATGGGCTACTTAAGCTTAAATGAGGATCATTAGCCAATAGAGGTTTTTGGGAGATAGTATTTTCTCCACTCAAGGTCCAGTTATTCGATCCCTTGCCTTCTGTCTGGGTAGGTAGCCAAGCCAGCAGATTTTTTTCAGGGGTAGATAAAGTTTGGTTTGACTTAATGTCTTGATTAAATAGCCCAATACTTTGGTACATTTTGGCAAAGTCTTGATTTGTTAATGGGGGGTCGCCGGGATAGGGTGGGAGTATTTCCCAGATCTGTTCTGTACTCAGATTTTTGGATAACTGTAAGCGGATAAATTCTTTATGCCAATTATCACCCAGGTCAAGCGCCATCATCATAGACCAGCTGACGCTATCGATTGCCGTCCATATCCCCGGCTTTGTCCCAATTAAAAAAAACTCGACTGGGAGTGCCCAGCCCAAATCAGAAAATCCTGAGTTCACACCATTCGCATACGCCTCTAAACTTAACTTGGTAGAACTGGGTAGTAATTCGAATTGCGCCCTGGCCGCGGTACGGATACCCAGAGTACGGATAAATCGATCGATACTCAGAGTTGCTTCCCCAAGTATTTCAGAGAGTGAGCCTGAAGCTAGGCGACGATTAAACTCCATTTGCCAGGTACGTTCTCTGGCATGCAGATAGCCTAGCGCAAAGAATGCATCGTTACCATTTTTTGCCTCAATATGAGGTATGTCACTTTGATCAAAAGTAATACTTACTTCATCGCGAAGGAGTGGGGCAATTTTTTTCCCAAAGGGATTTGACTTTGCTTGGAAAAGATAAACTCCAACTGTGATTGCAATGGGTATAGAAGCAAGGCCGACAATCCACAAGCCAGACCTGAGGATTTTACGAATGATTTCTAAAGCAAAGCTAGTATTTAACAGAAAACTTTTCACAATAGGGTTTATAGCGCAGTTTTGTTTTGCAAACTGGTATCAATCAACTTCCCCCACCATATAAGAAATTTGGAAGCCATAAGGTCATTCCTGGCCAAGCGTACATAATAATCATGCATAAGATAACGATGAGCATGTATGGCATCATTCCCGCAAATATTTGGTTTAGTGTTACGTGAGGCGGGGATACACCTTTTAAGTAGAAAGCTGACATTGCTACGGGAGGAGATAGAAAAGCGGCTTGTAAATTAACGAATACTAAAGTACCCCATAGGATCGGATCAATTTGAAAATGCGCTAATAGAGGAAGAAAAATTGGGACAAAGATTACGATAATTTCAGTCCACTCAAGAGGCCATCCCAAGACAAAAATAATGGCCATGGATAGCATCATAAATTGAATCGAGCTTAGGTTCATACTTAATACCCACTGCTCAATAATTTGCTGTCCACCTAAGATAGCAAATACTGCAGAAAATAAGGCTGAACCAACAAAAAGCCAACAGACCATCGAAGTGGTTTTAGCTGTTAAAAAAACGGCTTGTTTGGTTCTTTCAAAATCAAGTGTACCAGCTTGTAATGCTAGTATAAAGGCTCCAGCAGCCCCTACTGCAGCAGATTCAGTAGCGGTAGTGATACCTAATAGGATTACCCCGAGAACAAGGATCGTTAATAACCCTAAAGGCATCACCGACTCGATTAATAATTTTAATATTTCAAATTGTTCATCGTTCAATTTGATATAGTAATAAATCATCATCAAGGTCGTAAGAATGGCGCCTAAGGCAAAATAAAGTTCAAAGTTTTTCGGTGGTCCAACTATTTTGTCAGTGGCCTGTACAAGTCCATCAGATGTGGCATCGATAGCAACTAAAGCTTCCTCTTTGGAGTCTTTTTCAGAATCTTTTTCCTGAATCTGTGCGGATGTTCCAACAGCATCGATACTGATTAATACTTCTTCTTGAGGATTGGTTACTGTTAGGGTAACAGCATCTTGAGAGGAAACAATTTTGATACCATTTAACTCGTCATTTACATTTTGTTGATGAATTACAACGTACCACCAAACTCCCCAAACAGAGATAATTGCAAAAAACAAGGGAAAGAGTGCTGCACTTAAATTTTTAAGTATTTTTATATAGCTAATTTGGACATCTTGCGCAGAATTCATTAGCGCTTGAGGAGAAAATGCCACTTTGATAGATGCTATAAGCATATTTTTTGAGTAGTGGTCTCTCAAAAAAGCTAGTGTAGGGGGAATTGGTACTACTAATTTTTCTGGTGGGAGTTTAGGCGCTACTTTAGGGTCAATTAAGGCCCAACCAATGATATACACTAAATAAAGGAATGCTAAAAAGAAGCCTGGAAGCATCGCTGCTGCGTAGAGCTTGACAACAGATTGTCCAGCAACTGCAGCATAGACAATAATCATTACTGATGGTGGAATTAATATTCCAAGGGTACCTCCAGCAGTGATCACCCCAGCAGCTAAGCGGGTATCATATCCTGCATTTAGCATAGGCCGCATTGCAATTACGCCCATTAATACAACGACAGCTCCAACTAAGCCGCTAGCAATTCCCCAAAAAGTGCAAATTACTAGGGTGGCAACCGCTAAAGAAGCGGGGAGTCTTCTAAACGCCAGTTGTACGCTATGAAACATCTTATCAACTAACGCACCGCGTTCCATAACATAACCCATTAGAACGAAGAGGGGGATAGATAAAAGTGTATCGTTCGTCATACCCCCATAGGTCCGCTGAACCATTAGAGTAAACACTTTATTTTCAGTCCAAGCTTGGCTTGGGTCAAAGAAAGCAGCAAAGCCAAACATCATTCCTAAACCCATCAATGTAAATGCTGTTGGGAATCCGAGCATAATTACAACGATTACAAGAACTAGCATTACTAAACCATATATTGGATCACCCATTAGATTGCTCCCTTATTGCCGATTCGGTGATGGGCTGCCTCATCAATTGTTTTTGCTTTATCAATAGCCATTTTTTTGGACTCCTCATCGACGTGAGTCGAGGCTGATAATTGCTGTTCAACCACATCAATTTCTTCCGCATCTTTTAAGCGTTCTGGCCAAACTCCAGTTTGAAGGCAGTAGATACAGCGGATCATTTCAATAACTCCTTGGAGTAGGACGAAAGCTCCGGCAATTGGAATCATCGTTTTAAAATGATAAATAGGGGGGCCATTGGCGATTTGGGTAGTATGTTCGCCAATACGCCAAGAGTCTCCGGCAAAAGTATAGCCCGCGTAAACAAGGGCTGTAATGCCTGGTAAGAAAAAAACTGTATACAAGATTAGGTCTAAAAATGCTTGCGTTCTAGGTTTCATTGAGCCATATAAAAAATCACCTCGAACATGGGCATTTTGTGCCAAAGTATATGCTCCACCCATCATGAAGAGAGTCCCGTAACACATAGTTGATAGTTCTCCAATCCATGCTGAGGGCGAATTTAAAATATAGCGTCTAAATACATCTAGACAAACCATTAGCATCAGTAAGATGATCAGCCAAGCGGAGGCCTTGCCTACATAGGTACTAATTTTATCCACTGAGAGCATTAATTTTTTCATGGCACGAATCTTTAATCAATATTAAAAAAACGATTCGGATGTTACCACCAGAATCGTTTTTTGGCTTAGGGCTAGATTATTTTAAGCTTTTTTTGCTGGGCCTGAAAAATAATGATCTGCCGCCATTTTGAAATCTACATTGGTAAAGTTTTGCCAACGAGTAGCTCGTTGGGCAAAAGTTTTTTGAGAGTCCAAAACTTTTTTGAACATTGGATTTTCAGCTGCTTTTGCGGCTATGATTTTATCCCAAGCCTGAAGTTGTGCTTGCAAAATAGACTTTGGTGTTTGAAAAAATCGAACTTTATCCTTCGTTTGCAACTCTACGAAGTCTTGTGAATATCGATCAATTGCTTTCCAAGACATTTCAGCGGAGGATGCTTGAGATGCTGCGGCAATGATTGTTCTGATTTCATCAGGCAATGAGTTGTATTTTTTCTTGTTAAAAATAATTTCAAACTGTTCCGCAGACTGATGAAAACTTTGCAACATGCATACTTTAGACACATCTGGGAAGCCAAGAATTTTATCTGATGACGCATTATTAAATTCTGCAGCATCCAGAACTCCACGATCCATAGCGGGTATGATGTCTCCGCCAGGAAGAGCTTGGACGGAGGCCCCCATAGCATTAAAAATTTCAATAGAGAGTCCAACAGTACGGTACTTTAAGCCTTTAAAGTCCTCTACCTTGGTGATTGGTTTTTTGAACCAGCCTAGTGGTTGGGTAGGCATTGGGCCATACGGAAAAGAGACAACATCTAATTTGAGGCCACTATATATTTCTTCTAAAAGTTGTTTGCCACCACCATATTGGTGCCAAGCTAAGAGCATATTCGCATCCATACCAAAAGCAGGACCAGATCCCCAAAGTGCTAATGCGGTACTTTTGCCATACCAGTATGCAAGAACTCCGTGCCCACCATCTAAAGTTCCACTTGACACGGCATCAAGCATGTCAAATGCTTTTACAACTGCGCCAGCAGGCAATACATCAATCTTTAATCTGCCACCAGACATGCCGTTTACTTTGTTTGCAAAGTCGTTAGCATACTCGTGGAAGATGTCCTTTGCAGGCCAAGTCGACTGGAACCGAAGATTAACAGTTTGTGCATTAGAAATCATCGGGAACCCCATCGTGGCTGCACCAGCTCCGGCGATTGCAGAACCTTTTAAAAATTTGCGGCGTGTTTTGGTTGCCTTTACATCTGTCATAACCATCTCCTTAGAAGTACGAATTCATAGAACAATATAGATAACTAGCAACTTTGTAGTATATATAGCTTAGCAGTGATTACACCTAGGTTAATCCCTAATAGGGGCAATCGCTTAATTGGAAATCAGCAAATGTCAATTAGTAAATTTGGAGAGGATTTTTTATTATTGAAGTAAATTCTTGCGAGACTTTATAAAAGTGCATCATTGCAAATGTTCGGGATCTGGTGTTCGAAGATTTCAAAGTCATGATAAAATATGAAATTGAGGTCGTGCCCGAGTGGTGAAATCGGTAGACACAGCAGACTTAAAATCTGCCGCCCATAAAACGGGCATGCCGGTTCGATTCCGGCCTCGGGCACCATAAAAAACGATAGTTGACAGCATGTCAAGCAGAGTATTAAGGATTGATCATTTTTTCAATGACTTGATTTCAATAACTTAACTTTAATAACTTAACTAAGTTAACCTCGTATTCATCTATTAGTTTTCTGAAGAATTTGTAAACATCTTCTATTTTGAGATTTAAATGGATACTAGAAAATCCCTCGTCATTTTTGTCCAGGGGAATAATTCCAGTTACTGCGCCTTTAAAAAGCTCGGGATCTTTATCTCTTAGAGGTTGGTAAGCCTTTATTACGTCAAAAACTTTCTCAAGCGAATAGCCCTGATCCCTAGTTAATACCATTAAGTCATTAGAGGTTGGTAAGCCTTTATTACGTCAAAAACTTTCTCAAGCGAATAGCCCTGATCCCTAGTTAATACCATTAAGTCATAAATGTCACGTGACTTGATGCGATCATATACAAAGATACTTTTCATGACAAAAAGTCCATCCATTCCTAGGATGTTGAAGCCTTGTTTAGAAATATGCAGTTTTGGAGTTGATTTCAAGAAATCAATCTGCTGTTTTGGCCTATCCCTCTCGTTACGGGCATGAAATGTTACTTTTGCACCAGCAATCAAATAGTCTTGAACATAGTTGTCTAAATTGTCAGAGGTATTGATTTTAAATTGTGTTTTTTGCGCCGGAGTTATCAGGCTTTCAATAGATACTCCGCTAGCCGCCAAGTCATTTAATACCGCATCTATAGTTTTTTTGGGTAGGACTTGACCAAAAATATTGAAATCTAAATCTTCACTGATTCGATGCCCAATTTGAAGCGCCAGAGCGGTTCCTCCCACCAGGGAGAAACAATCCAGTCGATGGTCATCTTTGAGGCGGTCAAAGATCTCTTGTGTGGCCTTGGGCATTAATTCAAGCTTGAGCATATGGATTACCTTTTATTAAACGAAGACCTTTAGTGATGTTCTTCAGCATTCGCTTTAAAATAGCATTTGTCATGGAATCAAAACCACTTTTCCTAAACACTCTTTTGACTCTGGAAACTCCATAGTAAAAACACACACGAACTAGATCTTCAAACTTGTGTTTTTCAAGCACCTTCGCAATGAGAACATGATCTTTCATTTGTGTGCCAGACTAATCATAAGCACCAGACAATCCAAGTTTGATGGATTTTCGTTGTTCATTACTTTGCTTCATCGAGCTACGAAGCCATTCAGGGATTAGCGTAGCATAGGCGGTCAATCTCACTCTGTGGCCAATTGCCTGTGGCGCGCTTAATTTCTATGGTCGTGAGATCCTTCATGCCACGGTTCCACAAATCAAGCAACATTAGACCTTTAGCTGTTTGAGAAAGCTGGATCTTTCGTTGACTCATGCGGCGAAACTGTATTTGATGACCACCCGTGACCACGGTCCGAGATAGTCCAGAGGTTGGAATCATCACGGTGGAAGTGGATGGATTGATTAGCGCTTTACCAACGCGTTCGCCAGTTTTTTTCTCAATGGCGGGAGCTACAGCATTCGTATCTACTTCACCAGCAACTGTATACAAGCCCCTAGCAATACGAATAATTTCACGTGTAAGTACCATCGATAGAGTGCC
>Ga0114962_10002065_pt1 | contig 17055 bp, 17 predicted proteins | sample C_130820_MF_Meta_FD_87017 | JGI IMG/M metagenome (GOLD analysis project Ga0114962, IMG submission 87017) | Freshwater microbial communities from Lake Croche, Canada to study carbon cycling - C_130820_MF_MetaG | ecosystem: Environmental > Aquatic > Freshwater > Lake | place: Lake Croche, Canada...
CTCCTCTGGATTCGTCAAAGTGTCCGACTCTCTCTACATTGCCAAGACGGAGGCAGACTTATCCACTGCTCTTACTGCGTTGAATGATCTTAACATACCCTCCTTTAATGGCGAGGAGTACACTGCGGTGGATTTGGGAAAGACGCTCCGAATTGGTGTCGCAGGTGGCGATAGCGACGTCATCACCATGCGTCTTGTGAAGCGCACGGGTGACCTTACTAGTTTAGGTGCGTCGATTGCGTCCCCCACTACATTTGATTTCCCGAATGTGTGCTACATTGTGAGCGGAAACAAGCGGGGTGTATCATACAACAACTCACTGTATTGTTCCTTGCTCGGCAACACTCCGAATAACCGCACCAAGAAACCCTTTTTGTCAAACGGTGGCTATGAACCCATGATTATCACAAAAGATACAATGACCTCCATCCTTTCGTCTCTTCAAAAGGTCTCTGGATCCTTCTATCTTGCGCGAACGATTTCTGAGATCAATGGTCTGTTGGACTCGCTTCGCGATGGCGATAACTATACGGAATTTAACAGCAATGAACTGTCCTCCATTGATTTGGGCAAGACTCTTCGCATCGGCATTGTGGGCGGTGAAAACGACTTGTTGGTCTTCCGCCTTGTTAAGCGTACCGGTACCGTTGCTAGCTCGGGGGAACCCGACTCAGAACCGCTCGTCGGCTACATCTGCGTCGCAAGCAAGATCAACCAGTCGAATAATGATGGAGAATCTGCCATACCCCAAGTGACGGGCACCTCCCCCAACGCGCTGGAGGTCAAGCCTCAGTCTCTCAGCAACGGAAGCTACCGTACTTTTTTGTTTTCCAAAACCGATCTTCAGACAACTCTTGCGGACTGCGACGTTGTCTCCGAGAGTCTCTATCTTGCTAAGAACGCTACTCAGTTGGCCTCTGTGTGTAGTACCTTGAACAACTCGTCGGGGCGTGATTTTCTCAATTATTACGCCATGTGTTCCGTCGACATGGGGGCTACAATTCGTCTGGGCTTGGTGGGAGGTGAAAGTGATTTGATCACCTTTGCGTCCACCAGGGGTGAAACGGACGGAAACCCAGGCGTGCTCACGACCGGCTACGTTGTTGTCGCCAGCAAGATTTCGCTGGATTACTATGATGCACTTTACGTGTCGATTCTTGGCTCGGCTCCTCGCGACTCGTAAACACACATCTTTATTCAAATCTGGTATGCCTTTGGCTTACCGGATTCGAACCAATGTGCGACGGTCTTGAGGCCTAGAAGATTGAAACTGTTTGCCGGTCTAAATACCGGATGAATCCTGGTGAACAGGGACCTCCCTATGCCGTGTCGGGTTTGTTATGGGGACGCTAGTGAAACGAATCCACTGTTGAGTCCGTGCGATTGTAAGGGAAGCGTTGAATTTATACATTTACGATGTCTGTACACTTGGATTCATCTTTCCAATAAAAAACGATGCGAACTCTGTCTTGTCACATATGTGTTGGACGATTTGGCACTCGACACGGTTGTTACACCTCCACCCTATATCTTGTGCTTCTCAACCCAAACACATAGTATGTTTCTGGCGTGGCTATTCCTATACCTTGGATACTTGTTCTCAACAAATAATGCGGACCTGGGCTTCCTACAACCCGTCTGTCCCGCTCATCCTCTTACCTGGGCAAATCTATGGTTGTCGGTCAATCGTGCGATTCCTGTGGTATTGTGCTTTTTTGCCTCCCTTCAAACCGTTGTTTTGGCACCGGCCTTTGCGCGAATCGTCGATAAACGACTCTATCTTCGGTACCTTGTGTCCTCCCGAATGTGTCACACCTTTCCCTTGTCGCCTGGATTTACGGTCTGTTTAGTCGCCAAAGGATTCTTGACCCTTCGAGGGCCTATCCCGGTTCTTGGCACGATTCTTTTGTTGATGATCTTGCCACAATTGTACAAGGTACATTGCGCAATTGTTCGACAAATGAATACGGACCGATTGAGTCAGTACGTGATGGCGGACGTAGTGGAGGCCGCACGGCTTGAGAATCGCATTGCGGCGCAACGAGCCACGGCGGAGGCGGTGGCTGTGGCCGCGGAAGCAGACGCGGCAGAAGCCGATGAAGGCGAAGCCGAAGAAATTGAAACAAGTGACCCTGAAGATCATCCGTTAATAGTGAATGCGTGAGTGTAAAGATTCAAACTCGTAGACCTCAGTAGAACCAATGGAAAAACCTGTTCGAGAGAAAACGGCCAAGAACAAGCGGCCTAAGAAACATCCCGCAGTGGTACAAGCCCTGTTGGCAGACTTTTACAAAACCTTGCCAACCCTTGAAAAGAAGGACTTAGAAGAAGCCGCCAAATACTTTTCCGATCTGTACTATAATGAAGGTATTTCCTTGATCAGCGATGAAGATTACGACCGGTTAAACGAAACCCTGAAAACCAAATTTGGGAAAGCCTATGAAGTGGGTGCCGAAGTCATCAAAAACAAGGTGAAATTACCCTACTTTATGGGGTCCATGGACAAGTTGAAACCCGAAAAGAACAACCTTGCGAGTTGGTTGCTTCGATACCCTGGAAAGGTCTGTATTTCCGACAAATTAGATGGAATCTCCGCCTTGTACGTGAAGGAAGGCGGAAAGAAGGCGTTGTATACCCGAGGAGACGGAACAACGGGACAGGACATACACCATATGCTGGATCACATTCAAATTGGCGACCTTCCTGCGATGGAACGGTGTGTCGTGCGAGGGGAACTTATTGTTAGCAAGGCCAACTACGAGAAAGTGAAGATGGGAAAAAAGGGGGCGCGTCAAATGGTATCAGGACTCGCGAATCAAAAGACCTTGACGGCGGAGCGCGTGGCGTTGATGAAGTTGGTCGAGTTTGTAGCGTATGAAGTGATTGTACCCGAGGCCTTGACACCATCCGAACAATTCACCTTGTTGAACGCGCATTCCACCTTTCAGGTGGCTCCTTGGACCCCTCGTTCCGTGTTGTCGATTGAGGTCTTGAGTCAAATACTCGAAATACGAAAGGATGCGACCAAATACGAAATCGATGGTATCATTGTTGCCCACGACGCTGTGTACCCACGTGTGATGGGTGCGGATCGTAGGAATCCCGAACACGCCTTTGCGTTCAAAATGTCGTTCGCAGAGCAACAGGCAACAACGGAAGTCATTGCCGTGGCATGGGAGGCGTCCAAGGATGGGTTCCTGAAGCCCACGGTTCAGTTCGAACCGGTCAACATTAGCGGGGTTACGATTCAGTACGCCACGGGATTCAACGCAGCCTTTATTCACGACAATGGTGTAGGACCGGGGGCCTACGTGGAGATCATTCGCAGTGGCGATGTGATTCCCTACATCAAGACGGTCAAGTCACCGGCGGCGACGGGGCCTCAGATGCCGACGGCCAAATGGCACTGGAACGAGACACACGTGGACGCCGTGTTGGATGATATTGCGGGGGATACGGGAGTCCAAAAGAGTGTGCTTCTGTATTTTGCCAAGACGCTCGACATTGCCTTTTGTGGCGAAGGAAACATTGCGAAACTGTACGCGGCGGGGATTCGCACGATTCCGGACTTGGTGCGTGTGACGGAGGCAGAGATTGCCTCGCAGTTTGCTCCGGCCTCGGCCAAGAAACTGGTGGACAGCGTACAGGAGGCGACGGCCAAGGCAACACGGGTCATGTGGGCGGTGGGGTCCGGTCTCTTTGGACGCGGCATCGGTACAAAACGCTTGGAGCCAGCGTTTGAACTGGTGGACGCTCACAAACGCGTGAAAGGAGCCGCCTTGGTGGACCTTATTGCGGGCCTGGACGGGTGGTCCACTGGTTCGGCCGCGGGATTTGTCGAACATTTACCCGAGTTTGAGGCCTTCCTGGACACGATCGGTGTGACGCCACGCATCAAGACGCCTGTGGTTGCTGCTGCCGCGGTTGCGGGCCCGCTCAAGGATGCGGTGATCCTCTTTACAGGGTTTCATCCCAAGGATTTGGAGGCAGCCGTGCCGAAACTGGGAGGCGTCGTGTCGGATGCGTGGAGCAAGAAGGTGACGCTCCTTGTGATCAAGGATGCCTCGGTCACCAACGAAAAGACGAAAAAGGCGGTCGCTACGGGGATTCCTGTTATGACCGAGGACGCCTTTCGTGCTAAGGTTGGATTATAATCGCCAGTTAGAATAGAATGAGCCACGCCCCTATTGTAAATATCCCGGCTCTCTTGGAACGGATGCGTGTCATCGCAAAGACATACGATCCCTCTGTACCATTTGAATTACGAGAGGATCTGAAAACTATCTTTATCAACTACGAACGATTTATACCAGGGATGCTTCAAACTGCGACTTCTACACAAGCTAGTTTTTGGAAGGAAGGAGGAATTCGTATGGTGGATTCAGCGGCCTTTATAGCGTGTATGAAATCGTTAGAAGCACAGACCAAACCACTGGGCTCTGGATTTTTTGGAATGGTCTTTGATGTTCCTGTGTCGCCCTGTATGTCTAACATTACCAAGCACATCCCGTCTGGGGTGAAGCGCGTGGGTATCAAGATTGAAGCGCTCAAACAATCGTTTGAAAATCAGTCACCGTCACGCGTTAGCGAAGTGTTTGAGATTGCGAAGAAGGCGGCGGGGCTGGGCATCGGTCCCGCCATCTACGACGTCTTTGTGACCCTCTGGGAAGATGGAACAGTGCGGATCATAAAGATCTTTGAGATCATTCGAGGCACCTCGTGGGAGTCCACGCAATGGACGTCTACCAAGGCGAAAACGAAGGCCCTTCGCCAGTTGGACACCCATATTCATACCATGAACAAGGCGGGAATCATACATCACGATTTACATTCCGGAAACGTGATGGTGTCCAAGACGGGACGCGTGTACATTATCGATTTTGATTTGGCCACGTTCTCGAAAGACGAAGAAGCGTCGCAAATGTACCGGTTTAATGATTCGTATTCCTTCAGCAAGGGAGTCCTGTCAGAGGAAGGGGTCGCCTTTGTGTTTCAAACCTTGATTGATGAGGGGAGCCTTCGTTTGAAGGAAGAACCGGCTGCGACGCAGGTTCCTCAGAACAAGACGGTTAAACAGAAGAAGAAGGTTCAGAAAAAGACGCGTCGTGCCTAAAAAAAGAGGCGGTCATTCCACCCGTTCCAAAGATCTTTCCAAAAGTAGAATGGACCGTGTGATAGCCGGCCTGCTCCTCCTAGGATCTGCTGCCGCTCAGTCTGCTACCAACACAACCATTGCTTCCGGCAACAACGCAGGCGAAATTGCCGGATTCAGCATTGGAATCGGTGTGTTGAGTGCCGTATCGATTTTAACTTGCGCCACGACCTACATGATGCGACAACGGCAATTAGGGACGGGTCCGTGCCCGTATTGCGAAAAAACCTTTCCTTCCGGTGTTCTCCGCGATCATTTACAAAGTTGCGAGGAACATTTGAAGCATTACCGCGCTGTGAAACGAGGCACCTTGGCACGGGAACTGAGTCGCGACGTGTTTTATGAACGGGTGGCTCGCGTCTAAAAATCTATCTTCTTTGTAAATGGCGACTCTTGGACGTTCAAACAACGCGTCCACACAAAATACATCTCGTCGTTCGTACATTTCGACCGACGCGTATAACGGATTCTTTTTCATATACAGCCAGTCCACCTTGTCTGCCGTTCCCGGTGCCTCTGGCAATGCCCCCGCCGGACGCATATTGAGAGAAACAGGACGCAAACTCTATCCGGCTGTGAATCCCGGCGTTTCAAACTATATGGTCAGTGTATACGACTCTGTGAGTCTTCTGACGGGATTTATCGATCCAAATGCGCGCGTCTTTGCCCCCTACAATGCGGACAAACCTAACTTTCTTTCCAACGACGATAATACGGCAGCGAATCGCTACGGAGGTATGTACGGTCCATCACTTCTGACAGGTGGAAATATTGTTCAAATCGGCTTGGATGCTAATGATGCGGTGACGCCGTCTTATATGGGAGTAATTGACAACCTGTCTACGCCAACCAAGTACGCACAACTCTATCAGTGGCACGAAGACAGCAACATGTACGCAGACATCCACGACCATACTACAGGGGACCGCGCCTACCTGAGTTCGGATGGTCACGCGATCGCAACGCGTGGGATTGGATATCGTACGCAAGCATATGATACTCAATCTAACACCACATCTAACGCTGTGTACAGTTTAGCCAACAGTCCTGCCGGTATTATACATCTCGCAGGGTCAGGAATTAGCATTCCTGCTTATTCCACGGTTGCCTTTACCCTTTATAATTCAACGATTGGTGCGAATGACTATCTATCCGTTCAATGGCTAAATGCGCACACCTTGGCACATCCAGGCTATTTCAATTTCTCGGCGACCTGTACCGCTCCATCGACGGCTGTCGTATCAATCATCAATAATACAGTTGCTTCTCAGACTCCTGGGGGGGATATTCAGTACATTCTGTTCAAGACAAGCGACAATGCGTTTTTGGAACCTTGTTAGACATGTATGAATTCAAAAAAAAGTATCCTGGGTACGTTTTTTTGAATGTCGAGTCTCTAAAAGTCCGACGATTCCAACGAAATATTTCTAGGAAGCCAGTCCTCCAAGGACTTGACCTGATTGACGGTGAATTCGGCAATACGGTGTTCCCCCAAGAGGACGCGAACAGTGGGAACCTTCAGTATCTCTTCCTTCTCTGCGTCCGTGAGATCCGCGTCCAAATCCTTGACCACGACCGGAACACCGTAGCGTTTCGCCAATGATTCGACGGCGGGCTTAATTGTCTTACAAGGTTTACACCACGAGGCACCGATATAGACAATGGAATGGGACATCTTGCTAGAACTTTGTAGAAGAGAGGCATTTCATTTTTTTTGTCCAGGCCCGCATCTGCTCCGGCTGGATCAACGGAATCAAGGGTTCGCATTCCCATAGAAACCGACGTCCGAAACTAAACAGTGGCCAACTGACGGGGAAGGCGTGCGGGTGTTCCTTCGGAAGAGTGGCGAACGACGCCGGCAACAGGTGAAACGAGGTTTGTGGAAGTACCATCGCCAACTGTTGCTGAGGCTGAAGTGGCGTCCGGGGAGTCCGGGGTACGACGGGAACCTTGCCAGCCTCCATCGCTTCCACAAGGCTTTCGTACCGAGGAGGAAGACACCATGGGTAATAAAATTCCGAGTCCACAGGGTCTCCCGCGTAATAGGACAGCGTCCATCCCAAGGCGTCCATGTATCTCTGACACACCGTCCAAACGTCGGCATCCCACAAGGCCGTCGTGTCGTAGGTCTCCTTCCAACTCGAGCGGAGCGTCATACGGGGTTTTTCCTCGCCTTCGACGGAAACGTAGGACACAAGAGGGCTTTCGGCTGCCCATACAACGGGTTGGTCATTGTAACGCGCAAGGGCCAAGTCTTCCGGTTCTTTGGACATCGAGAATCCGACGCGTGCCTCCAACTTCTTCTTGGTTGATCGAAGAAGCCATCCCGCCTCCTTCGACGCAAGGGCCTTGAAGAGCGACAATACGGCTACCGGATTGTATTCAATGTGTGCTCCGTTGGTTCGAAGAAGAGGGTCCGAACCCGCATCCCTGCGTAACTCCAGCAACTTTTCGATGCCCTCATCCTTGATCTTGAGCGCCATTCCGTGAGGAACGAAATAATTTCCCAGAAAATTCATCAAGGCGACAAACTCTTGAACAAAGGTGGCTTTGGTTTGTCCAGGGCGACCCTTGCTTTCCAACAAGGTCTCAATCAAGTGTTGGACGCTGAGGTACAGGTACTGCTCTTCTCCCACGGCGTTTTCCTTGACACCTCCGCTGAATTCCGTCTCTTCGCGAAAGAGGTCCATGTGAATGTTCATTGTTGCCGAGGCCCACATTGACAACACGATAAGATCGGCGTCCAGGCCGTACACGACCACTTCTTTGGGAGTTGTCTGGGTCGCCTGAGCGCGCAACCACGTCATGATCTTCTGTTCTCCCTCTCCCGGCTCATCAGCCGCGCTGACAATAATATGTTCGGGGTTCGTACGCTGGTAGGCGTGGAGGGCCGTTGCCAAGGCATCCATAAAGGCCGTTCCCGGTGTAATCGCATTTGTATCCCAGCGAGGCGTCGGAACATATTTGACGCCCCGGGCCTGGGCCTTGATACGACCCTCTTCCTCGGCCTGGACCGAGGATTTGAAGCGACGCATACGCTGTTGCTTGATCTTGGCCATCGGTGCCACGCCGTCGACTCCAATGTACAGGCACTTTGTAGGGGCCACGATTCTGTGGAGTTGTCGAATGTAGGCCACCACTGACTCGATAAGGGCTGCTTCCCATTGTCTTTGGCGTTCAGGGGTATAGGGCATACGCTTCTGAAGTTTGTGAACGCAGTGGTAAATCGCACAGTTCAGATCCAAGGCAAGGACCTCAGGGGGCGGGCGAGTCTTGTAAGTCAAGCCCGTAATAGATTGTATCAAGTGTTTGTAGAAGGACGGTATCCCCATGGCTGCTGCTCGAATTAAAACGGAACTATCAGCCTTTCTAAAGTTTGCACAAGACGGGTTTAAATACAACCTTCAAGTTTTACCCGACACCCTGACGGCAGCCACGCTTCTCTTTACCCTCTTGTTTCAATCGCCTCCCCTGGCCGTGCTAGGAAGCACCATGGTCGGCGTCCACCTGCTTCACCCGGTCTTTGCGGGCTTCCTGGGGCAGGTACTTCCGGCCGTCGCAAAGCCGAACGTTGAGGGGGCGGCCTGTACGGGGCATTATCCGAGCATCTCCTACGACCGCGTGCTGGCGATGAGTCGCGGGCGAACCTTTGGTGCCGTGTCGACTGCGACCTGGCCGAGTTTTTATGCCATGTTCCTGGGATGTTTGGTCGGTTACATTGGTGTGTTGCCAGCACTTTACAACAAGGAACTGGAGGCCTCTCCTCGTCGAAAGGCCGCATCCATCACGGGGCTTATCATTTTGGCGGTGGTCGTGGCGACCTGTTGTGCCTACCGTGTCTTGTCCGGATGCGACGACGGACTCGGATTGGTGGTGGGTCTGTTTGCGGGGGCCTTTCTGGGGCTCTTGCTCTGTTTGGGCGTCGCCTGGCTCTCGGATCGTCGTCTGACCAACATCCTGGGCTTTCCCCTGATTCGCGATCGAGCACCGGATGGCAAGCCCATCTATGTCTGCGAACGGAAGTAGTGGCTCCGTAAAAAACCGGACGAAGATACAAGGAGATGAGTCTCGCCGGTGTTCGTGAATTTTTTCTAGGAGCCTACCACGATCTTCCGAACGTCCTCTTCATCGGGTCGCTTCTTCTAGGAAGCATCCTTGGATACCTGGCCCTTGTGTGGGTAGGATTGGGATTGATTGTGAACGGAGCTGTGATTGCTGTGTTACAAGGCCTTCTCAAATTTGTCTTTCCGACCTGGGACCAAGTTCTTATTCCTGCGGGGTCGCAGGCCTGCGAAGTATTAGGACGCACCTCCATGGTTCCGACGATTGTGCCACGAGCAGGAGTCAACGTCGCGGTGGCCCCCAGTCAGTGGCTCGGAGCCGCGTGCTTCTTTGCCGTCTTTGTCATCTTCAACTCCATCAAGGTTGCCATGAAGGACCCCGAAGCGGGGGTAGACGCCCACAAGGTGGACGCCCGACGTGCCTTTTCACTCTCCGTCATGGTGATTGGCTGCGTCTTCTTTTCACTGGTGTTGGCCCGAGGCTTGAGTGGATGCGAAACCTGGCTAGGAGGTTCCACGGGAGTGACCATCGGCGCAGGAATGGCCATTGGCTGGTGGTATTTCTTGGATGCTTGCGGAACGGGCAAGATTCCGGATGTGCTCCAAGTCATGACCTCCTTGTCCCCTCCTGCCTCCAAGGAGTCGAATCCCATTGTGTGTACGCCTCCTCCTCCCTCGTCTAGTGGTACCTCGTGTGCCACGTAGGGTCTGTTCTTAAAATAATTCTACCTTCTTCAAGAAATGAACCCCTGGATCTCATCAGGATTTCATTTCTTGCTTTGCTCCGCCTTGGTCCTAGGTGTCCTTTTTTCGGAAACACGGACACAACAACTAGCGATTCTAGGAACCCTTGTCATCGTCTTCTTTGGCATTCGCTACAATCGCGGATGTTTCGTAACAGCTTTGGAAACGGCAGAAGGAAAACCCTCTCTCACGGAACTCGGAAAAGCCCTGTATCTTCGGGATTGGAACTCCGTGGCAAATCCGATCTTTGAAGAAATTCTTGTAGCGAACCTGCTTTTCCTACAGATCCTTCGTATCCTTGCGTGCTCAATCCTTCCAATCAAAGAATTGTTTCAAGCCTAAGACGATGGGAACCGTCAACGCCGCGTTCACCATGATCGGGGCCAGGTCTTCCATTTGGCCGTCGTAGGAGGTTCCAAACAGTTGGTCAAAGGTGTCGGGTCCAAAGTTGGTCTGCGGGTCCATGTGATGTTTTCGATGCGTCTCGCTTCCCACGATGCTGTAGTTGAAGATATGGGTGGACATGTACAATATGGCGTAGAAAAGGATGACGCTGGTCGGAACAAGCGGAAACCCGAAGAATCGCTGGACAAGGAGCAGACTAAGGCTGAGAAAGAGGTCATTCACGGCTTCGATCGCAAGTTCGACCCGTCGATCCAGGGACTTTTGATGTTGGTGATGAAAGCGAATGTGAGGATTGAGGTACGACAAGGGGCTATCAGCGGGGAAGACGTGAAGAAGGCGATGGAAAAAGTAGACCCAACCGTATATGATGACCAAGCCGAATCCGGCGTCGATCGCCGACCGTTCGGGAATGGCGACAAGCATGGCGAAGGCCAACAGGGTTCCGATCGTGAGACCGTTCGTAGAAAGAAACTCCAAGACCTTCATTCTACCTCGGGTCGGAAAAGAACGGTTGCGAAGTGCCGAAGGCGGTCAAGGCGTTGGCCCCATCGCCAACAGGGCCATCAACATACGCAAGGTCGCGAACCAGCGATTATAAACGCCTGGCAAAATTTGCTTCATAAGAAGCGGAGACCACGCCATTTTGAGTTGTTCCGCAATGACGTGTGCGTTAGCCAACGCATCCGCTCTTGGTTGATTGTATTTCATAGCAAGGTCTTCCAACGGAATGTTTGGTTTGCCAAGGCGAAGGTTGACCTCTGTGTGAAGAGCCCAAATGTCCTGTCGTATGACCTCCTTGAATCGGAGGCTCCTTGTTTTCACGACATTCATAGGTTTCAAAAACACGTGCGCCGCCAAATAATCATGAAGATGTCGACGACAGTTGGGACAAGGAAGAACATCCACCGTCAATTTGAAAAGGTTCGACCAGAGTTGAATGACGTCTTTTCGATCGCTGTGTTCAGCGAGCGTGTGAAACAGAGACCAGAGAAGGGGCCCCCACCAACGTTTGGAACCGGGAGTGATGGCTCCTGAGACGTCTTCCTCGTCTTCCATTGCTACTCTGCCGGGTCACTCCTACCTTAAAAATTGAACGCGTTATCCTGAAAGAAGGGGACGAGCACGGACACTATGACAACCGAAACGCATAAACTTCCTGCGGAGTTGTGGAGCGCGCTCCAATCCGTCTGCTACGAGCAAGACCGACGCTTTCTACGAGATGTGTCGGTCATCACTGGCATTCCGGAAGCAAATCTAAAAAGCGCCCTGCTGGGGCGTTTTGGAGCCCCAACAACGGTCCTTGTTGAAGGCGGACCTTGGTGGACGGGTTCGACGTGTCATTTTATGGAACGTCGTGCCGGAGGACTGTGGCACCCTTGCGGGGCGTATCGAGAAGCAGGAGGAACGTGCTCGAAGCACACGCGGTCTCGCGTGACGGGGTCCTTAAAACGTATGGAGGACCCTGTGTTTCAAACAATGAAGACCTGCGTTCCCGTGCGACTCGGAACGGAGATTGTATGGGTGCGGGACGACGGAAGCGCAATGACGACGGAGGGGGTGCCACTTCCGTTGCGGGTCGATGTAGCCTTGGGGGTGGCCCACGAAGGTCTTGTCGACAACCACGCGGAGAAAGACAGTGAGTGAAGTAACGCATACCTTTTTTGTATCACGAAAAAAAATGATGAACTATAGTAGGTAAACCCTACAGACACAGGATGCCTACTAAGACATTGAAACTCAGCCAACAAAAGAAAATAGACCGTGCGAGACGTAAGGAACAGAGGAAAAAGAACCGAGCGCAACGTCCCGCACCCCCCATGGCCAATCTTTCTGTCGTCACCCGATTCGCACGAATCATGGATGCCCATCGTACCAAGACCCCCTTGAATCTGGGCGTCTCCCTTCCCGGAACTCTACGACCGTTGACCTCCATGTTTGAAGACCCTACGTCTTCGTCCCTTGGACATTTCTTTCATAGCCACTATTGGTCGCACGATCGTCATCTTTCGGAATGGCTCGACTTTATCAAGACCTGGAAGGACCAAGAACCGGCGTTTCGAACGCTTGGAATGACGGTGCCCGACTTTGAAACCCTCTTTTACAAGGAGCAACGTATGCGCTGGATCGCACGCAAGTGGATTCGTAAACTGCGACTGCGATGCTTGAACAAGCACATGGCAGACGACGCCGATCTCTTCACTACCTTGCCCATTCCAGCCGAATCGTGTGTGACCGTGTACGACTATAAGACGCGCTCCTGCTACAAGTTTCACACCAACACCATGGTCAAGATGATTCTAAACAGTCTGACCTACGCCAGTTACGCCATCGCTGACCCCCAACAACCCAAAAATCCCTACAATAATATCCCGTGGACCCTTGCCCAATCCATATCCATCACCCAGCAAGTGACTCGCAACCTATCTCTGCTAAATCGCTTTGTACCCGTGTTTATTTCTCGATGGGTCATGTGTGGATGCGACGCAAAAGCCTTTGCCAAGGCGTGGAATCGCACGCTTCAAATTGACGCCGCTGTAAAACTCTTTGAAAAGCCGGAACAAGGGGAAGGGTATGTGCTATTCTGTGAAGTTGTCGAAGATTTGTATACGAATCATTGTGAAATTTCTGCTGGATTTGTGAAGCGTTATATCACGCGTCGGCAGTTACCGGAATCTATTATGAAGGAATGGGACACCTTTGTCATGTCGCAATGGATTTGGGAAAACCATAAAATCATTTACGGAAAATGGAAATCTCCCGAAGAGTTGGACAGTCATTTCCTCCGGCTACATTTACATACGAACGCGTGGGTTCGCACAGCTCCTCGCACCATTTTACGGCGGCCAGATGCGTCAGGTGGTACTTCCAGTACGGATCCTGCTCCTCCTCCTCCTCCTGCTCCTTCTCCTGCTCCTGCTTCAGCTGCTGATGGTGCCCCTTCCTTGGCTGCTTCCACAGCGACTACGGTTGTTCCAGTGTCGCAAGACACCCTCCTCCCCCTTTTGCTGTTACTCAGTAGCGTACATTTGGACTAAATATCTCGTACCCCCCGGTAGAATGGACAACGCCAACCTCATCGTTCCCCGCTTATGGCTGGGAAACCGTGCCACCTCCGTGGATCCCGAGTTTTTGACTCGAAACAACATTTCGGTCGTGTTCAACTGTACCAAGGACCTGCCCTTTGCGACTCAGATTCCAACAAAAATTCGTGTTCCGGTCGACGACAATCTTGCGCCCGCAGAACTCGCCAATCTGGGACGCTGGGCCCCTGAAATTATCTACAAACTGGTGCGAGCCTACAACCAAGGACACACCATCCTTGTCCACTGTTTCGCCGGTATGCAACGGAGCGCCGCTGTAGTGGCCATGTTTTTGATCGCCATGAAACAAGTGTCGTCTAGCGAAGCGATTCAGTTTATCCGTGTTCAAAGACCGATCGCTTTTTTTACCGGCGTGAATTTTCGAAGTTCCATTGACTCGTTCGAACGCGACTATCGCACGGCTATACAAAAGCAGCAAACACTGGCACCCAAGGATTTGGGTGTTTAGAGACCGTGATTCCGTGGCTCTTTTGTCGTTCTTCGTCGGACCATTCGTCCGGAATATCGTGCGGAAATCCTTGCGTGTAAAAGGATTCTTCATCCTCTGGTCTTTGAAAGAGGAGTTCCTCCCCCTTCAAAGACCCTCCGTGAGTTTGGAGGGACGTGATCCAATAGTGTGTGGCCTGCTCCTCTGCTACAAGGACAGGTGCTCCATGTAACTCCGAAAGTGGCCTTGTATCACAGTGCCACAGAGACAGGGCCTCGGCTGGTAGCGTCAAGGTACGCTCGCTCGCCAGTGAAATCGTGAGTCTGGGAGGACTCGTAGAAGTCGTTGAGACCAATGAGGACAGTGCGTGACGTAAGATGCGTTGTGCTATGGAAAGATGCGTCGACGTTTTCACGAGGATCGCCAGGGATTCGGCGACGCCAAGTGCCATCAAGATTTGTGCGACTTGATCCGCCTGGCGTTTCACAAGAGGGGTGAGAAGAACTTCCATTTGCGTCCAAGACTTTTTTTTCATTGCGGACGTCAAGGCGAATCCCAGCGTTCTTGTTTGACTCCTTGTCCATCCTTTCAAGGCAATGCGATCAATAGGAGTCTCTGGTGTTGATCGCGTGACGGATATGGTAAGATCATCGAATTCCAGAGACGGAAGGGCCTCCGGCAAGTCGTATCCCTTTCGCAAGAGAGACCCGAGAAGAGCCTGCGCATCGTTGGCACAAAACGCGTCATACCGCTCTTTCTCGTAGGGCGATCCTGGGTCGTCAAGAAACCAGGCCAAGGCCAGGCATCGAAACAAGAGGTCTGGTTCCTGGCTTCCCAACAGTTCGCTTGCTGCTTCCTTGGCGAGTCGACGTTGGTTTTGTTGTATGGAAAAGAGAAGTGTTGCCGCGACATCATCGGAATGGTATAAATGCCTTGTCGCCATTCTAAAGAATCGTGAGTATGAACCGTATAATGAGCTCGGACGCCTTACTGGGTCTTCTTGCTGAAATAGGAAGCGATGTCAATTTTTCGCAGGCTGTAGCGACGTCTGATGTGGCACCGGTCGTGGCACCGGTCGTGGCACCGGTCGTGGCACCTGTTGTGGCACCGGTCGTGGCACCGGTCGTGGCACCGGTCGTGGCACCGGTCGTGGCACCGGTCGTGGCACCTGTTGTGGCACCTGTTTTACCCATCAAAGGCATCCTCTGCCTTAACATGATTGTCAAAAACGAAAGCAAGATTATCGAACGACTCCTTGCCTCGGTGGTTGACATTATCGATACGTACTGTATTTCTGACACGGGGTCCACGGATAATACCATCGACCTCATTCGCACCTTTATGAAGAAAGCAGGAAAGCCAGGAGAAGTGTTTTCAGAACCCTTTCAAAATTTCGGCTACAATCGTTCCGTGGCCCTCGATCGTGCCTCTAATTGGGGTGTGTACGCCTTGTTATTGGATGCCGACATGAAACTTGTCAACAAGGAGTTTGATCGCACACGCCTTACAATGCCGGCCTATTCACTGCTTCAAAAGAACGGCGGTCTGGAATACTACAATACACGAATTGTCAAGACAGGTATTGGAATACGATGCGTAGGTCCCACACACGAATACTATGACATTCCCAATGGAGGCCAGAGCGGAAAATTAGAGACGCTGTTCATCGAGGACATTGGCGACGGAGGTGCCAAGGCGGACAAGTTTGAACGCGACATTCGTCTGCTCTCCAAATCCTTGGAACTCGACCCAAACAATCCTCGTACGCACTTTTATCTTGGAAATTCGTACCGCGATACTGGGAAGAACGCAGAAGCCATTCAATCGTACAAGCGACGCGTGGACCTTGGCGGATGGGTGGAGGAGGTCTTTTATGCCTGCTACGAAATTGGGAACATTTACAAACGCATGAATGACATGCCACAGGCCCTGTATTGGTGGTTGGAGGCGTGGCAGCGTCGACCCTGTCGTTCGGAATCATTGTACGAGGTGGTGAAGCATTACCGTGAGGCCGGCAAAAACACGCTCGCCAAGTTGTACTGCGACGCGGGACGTGCCATTCCCTATCCCAAGGACGATGTACTCTTTATCAAGAAAGACGTCTATACAACCTACTTTGAATACGAACACAGCATCATAGCCTACTACACAAAGGATCCAATTGACCATCGCAAATACATTGGCTTGATTGAATCCGGCTTCAACAAGTCAAACGTTCTGAGCAACTACATGTTTTACACAAAGCACGTGGAGTCCTTGGGATCCAAGGTCGACGTCTCAGAATCAGTGATGAAAACGGTGGATGGACGCGAGGACACCTTTACGAGTAGTAGTCCTTGTATATTGGCCTATGGTGACGGCTACTTGATGAATGTGCGTTATGTTAACTACAAGATTCGCGGGGACGGAGGATACGATTTCCGATTGTCTGACGGAAAAATCACGACACTCAACAAGACGCTGTTTCTTGATCGATCGTTGAAGGTTACATCGAGTCGTTGGCTTGACGATGTTGAAGACGCCTCCTTGCGATACCAAGGTATAGAGGATGTCAAGGTTTTCCCACACGGACACGACCTTCTGTTTCTGGGGACGGTTCAAGACAAGGGAAGTGGAGCCTTGCGGGTCGGCCACGGGTCCTACGTACTAGAAGGAACCACGCTGAAGAGTCGCCCCTTTGCGTCTCCCAAGGGACGCGGATGCGAAAAGAACTGGTCGTACTTTCACACGGCTACGGGGGACTTGCGTATTGTTTATGACTGGAGTCCGTTGACCCTTTGTTCCGAAGAAGGCACAGTGATCTCAGAAGACAGCAAGGTTCCTGCGTTGTTACGGGATGTGCGAGGCTCCTCCAATGGCTGTACAGTGGGCGACGAAGTATGGTTCCTCTGCCACTTTGTTCATCACTCGACGCCTCGTACGTATTACCACCTGATTGTGATTCTGGACGCCAAGACACTGGTCTTTAAGCGTCACTCGATTCTGTTCAAGTTTTCGGAAACCTGGATCGAATACGCCCTCGGACTTGTGGTGGAAGCGGACCGACTCTTGATTTCCTACAGTCGCAACGATGCCTCGTCGTCTGTGTTGACTCTGTTGCGGGATGTCGTCGAGAAGGAACTGTTTCCTTAGGGGACCAAAAAATCCGCCGTTTTTTGGGAGCCC
>Ga0114962_10002066_pt1 | contig 17051 bp, 16 predicted proteins | sample C_130820_MF_Meta_FD_87017 | JGI IMG/M metagenome (GOLD analysis project Ga0114962, IMG submission 87017) | Freshwater microbial communities from Lake Croche, Canada to study carbon cycling - C_130820_MF_MetaG | ecosystem: Environmental > Aquatic > Freshwater > Lake | place: Lake Croche, Canada...
GCAAGCACGAAGTGACATGAAAAAGGGCCTCGCAAGGAGGCCCAATTTCTGGTGGTGTGGTAACAGCAGTGGTAATTTTGCATCAATGGCTGTCTAAGCCGCACAAAACCTATTGACTTGGCGGAAACGGAGGGATTCGAACCCTCGATGAGGCTCTACACCCCATACTCCCTTAGCAGGGGAGCACCTTCGGCCACTCGGTCACGTTTCCTGACGGGTAAATTATAGCTCAGGCTTGGTCTAAATCGAACGCTTTGTGCAAGGCGCGCACGGCCAGCTCCATGTATTTCTCGTCAATCACCACCGAGGTTTTGATTTCGGAAGTCGAAATCATCTGGATATTGATGCCCTCTTCACTCAAGGAGCGGAACATTTTGCTGGCCACGCCCACATGACTGCGCATGCCAATGCCCACGATGGAAACCTTACAGATTTTGGCATCACCAGAAACCTCGGCAGCCCCCAACGAAGGCAAGACTTTCTCTTTCAGCAGGTCGATGGTCTTGGCGTAGTCGTTGCGATGGACCGTAAAGCTGAAGTCGGTCTTACCGTCTTTGCTCAGGTTCTGGATGATCACGTCGACTTCGATGTTCGCATCGGCCACAGCACCCAAAATTTGGTAGGCAATGCCGGGTTTATCAGGCACGCCCAATACTGAAATCTTGGCTTCATCGCGATTGAACGCGATACCGGAAACAATGGCTTGTTCCATTTGTTCGTCTTCCTCAAAAGTGATCAATGTGCCTGATTTGGCTTCTTCGTGAATGTCAATGTCCCAGGGCGTAAAGCTCGACAGCACGCGCATGGGCACTTTGTATTTGCCTGCAAATTCGACCGACCGAATTTGCAAAACCTTGGAGCCCATGGAGGCCATCTCCAGCATCTCTTCAAAGCTGACCGTGAGCAGGCGACGGGCTTCGGGCACCACGCGTGGGTCGGTGGTGTATACGCCGTCGACATCGGTGTAAATGAGGCACTCATGGGCTTTCATTGCAGCAGCCACCGCAACCGCAGAGGTATCTGAGCCGCCACGACCCAAAGTGGTGATGTTACCGTTGGCGTCCACACCTTGAAAGCCGGTGACGATGACGACTTTGCCGGCCTTGAGTTCAGCGCGCACGCGCGCGTCGTCAATCGACTCGATACGGGCTTTGGTGTAAGCGTCATTTGTTTTGATGGGCACTTGCCAGCCGGCATAACTGATTGACGGCATGCCCTCCGCTTGCAAGGCAATGGCCAGCAAAGCACTGGAGGCCTGTTCGCCAGTGGCGGCCAAGGCGTCAAGCTCTCGTTGGTAAGCGGCATCCATTTTAGAAGGCGCCAACTCTTTGGCCAATCCCAACAAGCGATTGGTTTCGCCACTCATGGCGCTGGGCACCACCACCATTTGATGACCAGCGCGGGCCCATTTGGCAACGCGTTTAGCCACATTGCGTATGCGCTCGGTGGACCCCATGGAGGTGCCGCCGTATTTATGTACGATCAAAGCCATTGTTTATAGTGAGCTACAGCAAAGCCCGCTATTGTAGCGGTTGACGCACCCTCAACAGCGTGTCAAATCAAGCTTGTGGCTGCCATTGGAGCGCTTCACCGCAGCGCGCCACGTAACCGGCACCCACTTTGAGATGCAGTTGATGCCCTCGCGTCGTGCAGGCCAAGATTTGGGGCATCAAGGCCTCCAGCTGAGCCGTGCTGGGCGAAGTGCGGTGGTATTGCCGCAGCCAATAACGCAAGAGATTCACACGCCTGACGGGACTCAAGGCCTGCAATGCCACGATACGGGGGGGCACCCCGGTCGCAAGCAAGTCCAACTGAGCCAATTCATTCAAGGCTTCTTGCGCCTGGGCGCAGTGGCTTGCGCTGCGCGCCAAGGTGTCTCGCCATCCTGTGAAGGTGGCATCCAAGGCCGGCAGCATCTGGGCACGAATACGATTGCGGGTGTAACGCGGGTCTTGATTGGTGAGGTCCTCTACCCAAGCGACACCTTGCGCGCTCAGCCAGCTGCGCAGATCCGGCCCCGCCACCCGAAGCAAAGGCCGATGCCATTGAAAGTTGTCCCGCCGCCAAGATGCAGGCATGCTCGCCAAACCAGGCAAACCCGCGCCACGGGACAAAGCGAGCAACAAAGTCTCCACCTGATCGTCAGCGTGCTGCGCAAGCGCCAAATCCTGCACGCCCTTCAGCGCAGGATCCGATGCAACCGCCTGTGCCAATGCAGCGTATCGCGCAATGCGCGCCGCCTCTTCAGGGCTTTGACCTTGGATTGCTTGCGCGTCAACCGAAACCACCACCAATGGAACAGACCATTGCTCGCAAAGCACACGACAATGCGATTCAAACTGGGTGGCTGCCGATTGCAAACCATGGTTGATGTGCACGGCCCTGATCTGACCCGGCCAACGCTGCACGCAAGCCACTAACAAGGCGGTGGAATCGGCGCCACCGCTGAGCGCGACGGCGAGGGGCAACCCGGGCTGAAAAGAAGCCAAGGCTTGTGGCAAAGAAACAGTCATAGCGCCAAGGGCAAGCGCTTGCCCTGAAGCTTGTGCAGCCGGTTATTTACCTGCTTTGGTGTCTGTGAAACGGCCATAACTGTTCAGTCGCTCGTAGCGGCGTTCAACCAAGTCTGCCACTTTCAGATCCGTGACTTGTCGCCAGGCGTCGGCCAAAGCGCGCTTCAAAAAAGCCGCCATTTGGGCATGGTCACGGTGCGCGCCACCCACAGGCTCATTGACTATTTTGTCCACCAGATTCAAGGCCTTCAGACGATGCGCCGTGATGCCTAAAGCCTCGGCTGCCTCTTCGGCTTTGTCTGAAGTTTTCCACAGAATCGATGCACACCCTTCAGGACTGATCACTGAATACACCGCATACTGCAGCATCAGCACAACGTCGCCCACTGAAATGGCCAAGGCACCGCCGGAGCCTCCTTCGCCAATGATGGTGGTGATGATGGGCACCTCCAGTTGCGCCATTTCAAAAATATTGCGTCCAATGGCCTCCGATTGGCCTCGTTCCTCGGCGTCAATACCAGGGTATGCGCCTGGCGTGTCGACAAAGGTGAATATCGGCAATTTGAATTTTTCAGCTGTCTTCATGAGACGCAAAGCTTTGCGGTAACCCTCAGGCTTGCACATGCCAAAGTTGCGCAAAGTACGCTCTTTGGTGTCGCGCCCTTTTTGGTGGCCGATGACCATGCACGCCTGACCATTAAAGCGTGCCAACCCTCCCACGATCGACAAATCGTCCGCGAAATGCCTGTCGCCATGCATCTCCACGAAATCCGTGAAGATGTCGTTCACATAATCAAGCGTGTAAGGCCGCTCAGGATGACGAGCAATTTTGGTGATCTGCCAAGGCGTCAGATCACTGTAAATGTCTTTGGTAAGTTGAAGACTTTTTTTGCTCAGCTGGTCAATTTCTTCTGAAATATCCACAGCCGATTCGGTTTGCACATACCTTAACTCTTCAATCTTGGCTTCGAGTTCGGCAACGGACTGCTCAAAATCGAGAAACATGCGTTTGGCCAAGGGGTTCTCCTTTTTTTGGTACGCCGCCTTGCCAGGCCGCGCCATTCAATACAAGACGTGGCAGGTCAATACACCACAGGAACGGGGTCCAGGGACCGCCAAATATACCAAGTTGCCACCGTGCAATAAGGCTGCCAAGCTTGTGCTACTTCGCGCGCATCGCTGCGACTGACGGGTTCCCCCGAAAAGTAATTGCGGCTGATTCCATTGATCAAACCGACATCGTCCAGCGGCAACACATTGGGACGCATCAGGTAAAAAATCAAGAACATCTCAGCCGTCCAGCGGCCTATGCCCCTGATCGCGACCAATTCGTCAATGATGGCGTCGTCTTCCATGCCCACCCATTGCGACTCGATCACTTGCCTTGAAGAAAAATGCAGTGCCAAGTCCACAAGGTATTCCACCTTGCGCACAGACAAGCCTGCCGCACGCATATCGTCTACTTTGAGTTTGAGCACATAAGCGGGGGTTATTTTTTTAGGCAGTGCCGAAAAGCGCTCCCATACAGTTTGGGCTGCTTTCACCGAAATTTGCTGCCCCACAATGCTGCGTGCCAGCGTGACAAAAGCATCTCCCCGCGATTGGAGGCAAGCGTCTCCAAATTGCGGAATCAAGCGCTTCATCACCCGGTCTTTTTTAATCAGGTGCTGGCAAGCCTGCGACCAATAATCGGGCGTCACAATCAGGGGCTCTAGCGCCTTCATTGTGCAGACTCCCAAGTCGTTCCAGTGGCCGCGTCTTTCAGCACAATGCCTTGCGCCAGGAGATCATTGCGAATGCGGTCTGCTTCGGCAAAATTTTTCGACTGCTTGGCCCAGGCTCGGGCTTGGATTTGAAGTTGGATCGCGGCATCTTCAAGGGCACTGCCCGACTGCAAAAAACTTTGCGGATCGGCTTGCAACAAACCCAACACGCCACCCAGTGCTTTGAGCAGCCCCGCCAAAGCAGAAGAATGACTGCGGTTCACTTCACTGGCCAGATCGAACAACACAGCGACAGCCTCGGGTGTGCCAAAGTCTTCGTTCATGGCGGACTGGAAACGGGCGGCAAACGGGTGGCTCCAATCGATGGTCAAGGGTTCGGCGACGGCACCTTGCAAAGCGGTGTACAGGCGTTTCAAGGCACCCCGTGCATCGTTCAAATGAACATCCGAATAATTCAAGGGGCTGCGGTAATGGCTGCGCACCACGAAGAAACGCACCGTTTCAGCATCGAATGTTTTGAGCACATCACGGATGGTGAAAAAGTTGCCCAAGCTCTTAGACATTTTTTCGTTGTCAATGTTGATGAAACCGTTGTGCATCCACACATTGGCCAAGGGTTTGCCGCTGGCCCCCTCAGATTGGGCGATCTCGTTTTCGTGGTGCGGAAACTGCAAGTCTGCGCCGCCGCCATGAATATCAAACGTCTCGCCCAACAGCTCGCAACTCATGGCCGAGCACTCGATATGCCAACCGGGGCGCCCAGCGCCAAAAGGACTGTCCCACTTCACATCATCAGGTTCAGTGGGCTTGGCAGACTTCCAAAGCACAAAATCCAAGGGATCGTCTTTCCCGCCCTCTTGGGTGTTCACAGCGACGCGCTCACCCGCATGCAAGTCGTCCAGCGACTTGCCTGACAATTTGCCGTAGCCCGCAAACTTACGAACAGCAAAGTTCACATCCCCATCGCGCGATTGGTAGGCAAGGCCTTTGTGCTGTAAAGCGCTGATCAAGGACAGCATCTGCGGCACGTAATCGGTGGCGCGGGGTTCGAATTGAGGGCGCTCAATGCCCAAAGCGTCAGCATCTTCGTGCAAAGCAGTGATCATGCGGTCGGTCAAACTGCGGATCGTCTCGCCGTTCTCTACCGCCCGTTTGATGATCTTGTCGTCGATGTCAGTCACGTTACGCACATAAGTGACCTTCATGCCACTGGCTTTGAACCAACGCTGCACAAGATCAAACGCCACCATGGACCGCGCGTGACCCAAGTGGCACAAGTCATACACCGTCATGCCACACACATACATTCGCACATGACCAGGTTCAGAGGGTATGAAATCAACAAGATCACGCGAGAGCGTGTTGTAAATGCGCAAGCTCATGAAAACAAAAAATCACTGACTAATGAAAAGAAATGCGACCTCTGCCATGAGGCAACGCCAACCGGACACGTGCGGCCAAGGCATCGCGCTGCCCTCCGCTACAATTTCCTTCAGTATAAGGCCCTGAACTGCGCAGACGGGGTTGTTTTTTTCCTCCGCCTGGATCTGCCCATGGCCTGCACCGCACTTCCACTGCTCACATGTTTCACCTGTCGGATCCTACTTTCTCTCTGCAGTCGATGAACTTCAGAGGCAGGTGCATGGCCCGTGCAGGGGTTATGCTGACGCTCTTGTTGCTCTGGACTTGGGCAAAGGCCGATGTGTACTCCGAAGTCAACGAAAAAATCACCTCCGGTCAACTTCAAACAGCCCAAAGCATGATCACCCGTCACCTGGAAAAGCAACCCAGCGATCCGCAGATGCGCCTGATGCAAAGCCAAATCCAGGCAGCCCAAGGGCAAACCCGCCTGGCGCAAGAAACACTGGAAGCTTTGACACAAGAGTTCCCAGAACTGCCCGAGCCCTACAACAACTTGGCGGCGCTTTATGCTCAAGAATTTGCTTTTGACAAAGCCCTGAGTTCACTGACCCTGGCCATTCGGGCACGACCTGATTACGCATTGGCTTTGGAAAACATGGGCGATGTGCATATTGCGCTGGCGCGCGAGACTTACTTCAAAGCCAAGGCCTTACCCGCACAAAGCCCTCTGGTGACGCTGCGCTTGGAAACCAAAATCAAACTGCTTGGCCCTGTGCTGCAACCCCTCAAACCCTGACGCCGCTGGTGCCCTATGAAAATCACATCTTTTGGCCTGTCGGCTCTCCTTGCCTTGACTCTGTTGCAGTCCAATGCGCAGTCCGAGGAAACAGCACGCATCAAAATTGCAACTTCTGAAGGGGATATCGTGGCCGAGTTGTATCCGGCCAAAGCCCCCAAAACCGTGGCCAACTTTTTACAATATGTCAAAGACAAGCATTACGACAACACGGTTTTTCACCGAGTGATCAGTAACTTCATGGTGCAAGGCGGTGGTTACGATATGCAATTCAAAGAGCGCAAAACACGGCCACCCGTAGCGCACGAAGGTCGCGAAAGCCTGGCCGCCGGCCTGAAAAACCAAATCGGCACCCTGGCCATGGCCCGCACCAACGACCCCCAATCGGCCACAGCGCAGTTTTTCATCAATGTCGCAGACAATGCTTTTTTGGATCCCACCCTGATACCCGAAGGGGACCCGGTCAAACGCTTTGAATTCCAAGGCCGTGTCTATGACAACGTGCCCCGCGCTAATTTGCTCAATTCTCCACAGCTTTTTGGTTATACCGTTTTTGGCAAAGTCGTCTCTGGCATGGAGGTGGTTCAAAAAATCAAGTCCACACCCACCGGAGCCGGTGGCCCCTTTCCCTCCGACGTTCCTAAAACGCCGGTCATCATCAACTCCATCACTCTTCTAAAAACACCATGAGCAATCCTCAAGTCGAACTGCATATTGCAGACCTGGGCGTCATCACCATTGAACTGGACGCTGAAAACGCCCCTAAAAGTACAGCCAATTTTTTGAGCTATGTCGAAAAAGGTCACTACAACAACACGGTTTTTCACCGGGTGATCCCTGGCTTCATGGTGCAAGGCGGTGGTTTTGAGCCCGGTATGACGCAAAAACCCAGTGATGCCCCCATCGACAACGAAGCCAATAACGGTCTCAAAAATAACAATTACACACTGGCCATGGCCCGCACGCAAGCGCCCCACTCGGCCACGGCGCAGTTTTTCATCAATGTCGCTGACAACGATTTTTTGAACCACACTGCACCCTCTTTGCAAGGTTGGGGTTACGCCGTGTTTGGCAAAGTCATCCAGGGCACCGACATCGTGGACCAGATCAAGGCTGTGCCCACCGGCCGCAAAGGCTTTCACGACGACGTGCCCCTAGAAGACGTGATCATCGAAAAAGCCGTGGCGATCTAAGCACGCGGCTTGACACGCACCTCGAACATGCCGGTGGCCGCTCCCCCCATCTCGCAGCTGCAAGCACCTGCGAATTGGCGCACGGTCGATTTGATTTCAGACCTGCATTTGCAAGCCAGTGCACCGGCCACTTGGGCTGCATGGCAAAGTTATATGGGCGAAACAACCGCAGATGCGGTGCTGATTTTGGGTGATTTGTTCGAGGTCTGGGTGGGCGACGATGAAGTGGCTTCTTCCCCTTTCTTGCAGTCTTGTACCCTAGTGCTTCGTACCGCCGGGGAGCGCTTGTACTTAGGTCTGATGCACGGCAACCGTGACTTTCTGATGGGCCCCGCTTTCGTGCAGTCTTGTCATGCACATTTTTTGCAAGACCCGACCCAGCTGACTTTAGGTCACACGAAGTGGCTGCTCAGCCATGGCGATGCCTTGTGTACCGAAGACATTGAATACCAAGCCTTTCGCCAACAAGTGCGCTCACCGGACTGGATCCAGCATTTCACGAGCAAACCCTTGGCCGAGCGACAAGCCTTGGCCAGAGGCCTGCGAACCGAAAGCGAAGCGCGAAAAGGCAGGGATAAGTTGTACGCCGATGCGGATACAGCTTTGTGCCTGGCTTGGCTTGCGCAGACTCCATCGCGCCACTTGATTCACGGTCACACCCATCAACCCGCAGACCATGTGCTTGCCAACGCAAGCTCAGGCTGCATGGTGCGCTCGGTGCTGAGTGACTGGGATTTACTCGCCACGCCACCCAGAGCGCAGATTCTCAGATTGAGCGCCAGCGGGCACCACCAGCGCATCAACCTCACCTGAGCTCAGCGCTTGAGCAACTGTTTGAGTACGTTTTGCAACCTGCGCGCAGAAGCGTCATCGTGAGCGGACGCCAGCACAGCGGTCACATCCAAACGCCAGGTGTCCAAGGGACCGGGTTCGTTGCGCTGGGTCAGCAGCTGCAACTGCAAACCGCGTCGCTCGTTCAGGAATTCGGCCGGTGTCGGCACTTCGGCCGCCATCTCAAGGCGCAGCAACGCCGCTTGAGCCGGGCCTTGGGGGGCTTGACTGACCGCTTGAGCCCATGCGCTGCGAGCGGCCGCATTGACAGCCTTGCCCAATTCTTGCGCTGAAGGCAAAACGTCAGCCTGACGGGTTTCCCAAGCAGACAACAATTGCCCTAAAGTTTCGCCGTGGGCTTGGGCAGCCAGTTTGCGCAAAGTCATCTCTGCTTGTTCCAGCGCATCACGCTGCGCACGGAAGGCGGTATCCCCCAGACGGGGGCCGCGATCAACACGCTCGAAGCGATCACCGCGGTCGGGAAAACGATCACCCGATCGAGGGCCCTTATCCGACGGACGGCCGTCTCGTGCCCCTTCGCGGCGGTCGCCCAACTTGCCGCCTCGGCCCGCAGGGGCTTGTTCGGTTTTCTTCTGGCCAGGTCGGTCATCACCCCGCACAGCCACCACTGGGCGGACAGGTTTCGCAGGGGTGGGGGTGGCGGCCGCAGGCGCTGGCACCGCTTCAGCGGGTTCATCTGTGGCTTGAGCCGCCTGAAGATCTTGCAGATCCGCCGATGCCTCACTGGCTGCGGCATCGAGCTGCTGTGCTTGCGGCAGTGCAACATCTGCTGCAGGAGAAGGAGCTGGCTCAGCTTGAGCGGTTTGTGCTTGCTCGGCTGCCACGGCCACGGCTTGACCGCGTAAAGCGGCGTCCAAGGCTTGCATGGCAGCGCGGATTTTTTGCGCATCGCCGCTGGCATTGGCCGCTTCCAGTGCACGGGATGCATCCAAGACGGCGCGGTCATGGGCGCTCATTTGCGAAGCAAATTGTTCTCGCTCGACCGTCTTACGATTGAACGCCTCATCGATGGGGTTTCGGAACGACTCCCACAGCTTTTGCTCCAGCTTGCGCTCGAGCGGCACGGTTTGGGCTTCGATCTGCCATCGTTGCTGCAAGGCCTTGACCGCATCAATGCGCAGGCCGTCGGCTGCGCCAAGTACCTGGGCCTCAGCGATCAATGCATTGCGCCGGTCGATACTCGCTTTTTGAGCCGTCTCCAAGGGGGTTGCCGCTTGGTGAATGGTCTTTTTCCACTGAGGTTGCAGCTCGGCAAAAGCCTTTTCACTCAAGTGACCTGCATTGCGCCAGTTGTCAGCAAATTGGTTCAGGCTGCGAATGTGCAACTTCCAGTCGGTGTTATCGGCATGGGCTTGGCCCCAGGCCCGCAATGCCTCGATCATCGCCAACCGCTGACCCCTGTGTTCAACGGCTTCCAGTTTGAGTTTGTCCAACCATTCTTGGACAACTTGATAAGCTTCGTTGCAAGCCGCATCGAAGCGTTTCCACAGCGCATGGTTGGGCATGCCGCCTTGGTCAGTTTGCTTCCACTGTTCCCGCAATTGGCGCAGGTTTTCTTGCATCTTGCGCCCGCCCATGGCGGGCACTTTCGCTGGCGTCTCGGTTGGCAGATCGGCGACCGGAGCCTCATTGTCAGGCACTGCATCGTTCGGCAAGACCTTGTCAGGCAAGGGCTCAACTGGCGCTTGGTTTTCCTCTTGCGCGGCATCAGGCGCCGGGGTTTTGGTTTTGCGCACCACGACTGGCTTGAACAATGCCTCGGCTTTGGCCACCAGCTCTTGACGCAGCTGATCAGCGCGCCAGCGCTGCCAGCCTTCCAATTCGCCGGCAGCGGTCAATGCGGCGTGAACACGCGCATCCAGGGCGGTGTCCAAATGGCGGCCGTGTTCTTTCAAGACCAAACGCAATGCATTGGCAGCGCCCGCAGTCGCCTTGCCATGCCCTTCGGTGACTTCCGTTTCGACCGCGGTCAAAACGGCCAATACCGCTTGAGTTGCAGTCTCCCGCAAGGCCTGTCGCTGCGCGGGGTCCATCTTGGGCTTGGCGGGCTTGGTTGATTTTTCGGCTTCAGGCTGAACCTCAACATTCTCACCTCGCACACCTCGCAACTCATCGGCCCAGACAGGCACAGGCGGCAAAGGTGCGCTGAGGTCCGCATGAGCGGCATTCGCTTGGCTCAAGGCTGCATCGAAAGCGTCCCAAACGCCCTTCAATTGACCCTTGGAAGCGTCCAAAAGGGTGGGGAACTTCACATCAACGCTGAGCCACCCCGATTGACTTGTCAGGTTTTGCGCTTGTTGTTGCCAATGCGCCACATCCGTCTTCAAGCCGTCGTGAACCGCCTGAGCCTCTTTCCAGCTTTTGGTAGACAAAATCTCAATTCGCTGAGCCAACAGCACAGCCGCTTCGCGCTGGACCATCACCTGGTGTTGCAAATCTTCGACGGTTTTCACCACTTCCGCCAATTGAACTTTCAGACTCGCCAAAGGCTCGCGCGACAAAGGGGCCCCGGCCTTGGCTGCATCCCGCTGCCAAGCCAATGCATCGGCAATGTTGAGTCGCGCACTGCCTAACAAACTCTGCGCACGTTCGGCCCACTCTGCGGCCAGCGCATCCTGACCACGGGCTCTTTTGATTTCATCGAGTTTTTCGCGAAGAATCTTTGCAGCGCCCTTGTCTCTTGAAGACAGTTCTTTATAGACGTCTTGCATTTGCTCAGCCGATGGTTCTGTCAAAAGCCACTCGCGCAAGCGGGCACTGCGCTCGCCGGAAGTGGGGGCGGTAAAAACACCGCCGGTGAGGGTATCCAAACCGGAAAGATCGAGAGTCTTGGAAGATGCTTGGGTCACTGTGTCAACATTGAAAAAGATAAACAGGTTGTATTTTCACCCTTATTTGGTCGCCTTTCAAAAACAGCGCCGAGATGGTGACAAAAGTCATCGTTTCCACTGCTTGGAAGCGGAACGCTTTGAACCAAGCAATCTGTTCTTAAATAATTAAGATATCTTAAATATTTATTTGATATAATTTACAAGGCATGAAGAATGCTCTAAAGTCCTTACTTCCTGCTTTCCATCCAACTCAAGGATGGGTCCCTTTTTTTACGCGGTATCACCCTTTCGAAACCGTGGTGCGCATGGAACACTTCATTTGAAATTAATCGCTACAACTTGGAACGCCCTGCGTGTGATCACTCTGGACGTGCGAGCCGGATTTGTTGAAATCACCCGAAACGGTTTTGCTTTGCTGGGACTGGTCGTGATCACCGCCCTCTTGCTGCTGGCAGTCCAATCCGAATTGCGTGCCACAGCCACCACCCAACTGATGGGCTGGCTGCAAGCCCGTCAACCCTCCAACACCTGGTCATCTTCTGAAAGTTTTGCGGCCTTGGCGCGCACCACCGCTGGCGATCCTTTGGATTTACCTGCCGAGCAAGCGTCGGTGACCTACTGGCTAAGCCGTAAATACAACGTATCACCAGAACCTTTGAGCGTCTTGGTGGCTGAAGCCTTTCTTTTGGGAGAGCGGGCTCGGATTGCCCCTACCTTGATACTGGCCATCATGGCGGTTGAGTCCAACTTCAATCCCTTTGCCCAAGGCGTTCTGGGTGGCCAAGGTCTGATGCAAATTCAACCCAGCCAACAGCTTCACAAGCTTGCCGATTTAGGCGGGCCGATGGCCAGCTTTGATCCCTTGAGCAACTTGCGTATCGGCGTCAGCACCTTGCATGATATGTCTCTCCAAAATGGTTCTATCGAAGCGGGTTTGACCGCCTATGCTGAGGCCACCAAGAGGTCTGACACCAATTACCTTGTCCGTGTACTGCAAGAAGAACAAAAATTGGCCCAGATCACCCAATCCGTTCGTCAAGCGCGGACTCAGAGCCAGGAAGCGCCAGCCAAATCGCAACCTGCGCGTTGGCTATCCCCTGCCAAGAGCGATTCCATTTCCCTCTGAGCTTGTCGGCTTTGAAGTCAGTCTCGGCTACACTTGGTATGTTGCGCGACTGGCGATAGGGCTATGTCTTGGCCAGTGCGCCAGACCAGCTTGACGTGGACCTTGACGACTTTCGATCGTCAAACTACCACTGGGGAGCGCACAGCCCTCAAGACGCTCCTTCAGAGTTTTTTGAGTGGCCTTCAGCCGTTCGCCTGGGCAGCCCTTGTCAATCTTGATTGCCAAGGCTCCATCATTTGAAGGACTGCCATGTACCACCGCGACATACTGATCGAACAAACCGACCCCGAAATTTTTGCCGCCATCCAGGCCGAAAACGCGCGTCAAGAACACCATATCGAGCTGATCGCCAGCGAAAACTATGCTTCACCCGCCGTCATGGCTGCGCAAGGCTCGCAGCTGACCAACAAATACGCCGAGGGTTACCCCGGCAAGCGCTACTACGGCGGCTGCGAATTTGTTGACGTGGCCGAGCAGTTGGCGATTGACCGCATCAAACAAATTTATGGCGCAGAAGCGGCCAACGTGCAACCGCACTGCGGCGCGTCGGCCAACGAGGCCGTGTTCTTGGCTTTCTTGAAGCCGGGCGACACGATCTTAGGCATGAGCTTGGCCGAAGGGGGTCACCTGACCCACGGCATGCCACTCAACATGTCCGGTAAATGGTTCAACGCCGTGTCCTACGGCTTGGATGCCAACGAAGCCATCGATTACGAGGCCATGGAAGCCCAAGCCCGCCAACATAAACCCAAGCTCATCATCGCGGGCGCTTCGGCCTATTCGCTGCACATCGACTGGGCCCGCTTTGCCAAAGTGGCCAAAGAAGTGGGTGCGATTTTCTTGGTCGACATGGCCCATTACTCGGGTCTCATCGCTGCAGGTGTGTACCCCAACCCGGTACCCCATGCCGATGTGGTGACCTCGACCACCCACAAGAGCCTGCGCGGCCCTCGAGGGGGCATTATTTTGATGAAGGCCGAACACGAAAAAGCCATCAACAGCGCGATCTTTCCCGGTCTGCAAGGCGGCCCGCTGATGCACGTCATCGCGGCCAAAGCCGTGGCATTCAAGGAAGCCATGGCGCCCGAGTTCAAGGCCTACCAAGCCCAGGTGATCAAAAACGCGCAAATCATTGCCGAGACCCTGACCGAGCGCGGCCTGCGCATCGTGAGCGGCGGGACGCAGAGCCATGTCATGCTGGTGGACCTTCGAGCCAAAGGCATCACAGGCAAAGAAGCCGAAGCCGCGCTGGGCGCAGCCCACATGACGATCAACAAAAACGCCATCCCGAACGACCCTGAAAAGCCTTTTGTGACCAGCGGTGTGCGCATCGGCACACCCGCCATGACCACCCGGGGTTTCAAGGACGAGGAAGCCCGCATCACAGCCCACCTGATTGCCGATGTGCTGGACAACCCGAAAGACGAGGCCTACATCGCCGCGGTACGCGCCAAGGTCAACGCCTTGACTGCACGCTTTCCTGTTTACAAGTAAGCCCTGAATGAAATGCCCCTTCTGCGGCCATAACGACACCCAAGTGGTGGAAACCCGTTTGGCCGAAGACGGGGACTTGATCCGCCGTCGCCGTCAATGCGGCAGTTGCGAAAAGCGCTTCACCACTTATGAGCGGCCCGAAGTGAGCTTCCCGGCTATCGTCAAAAAAGACGGCAGGCGCAACGAATACGAGCGCGTTAAACTGCGTGCCAGCTTGAACCTGGCCCTGCGCAAACGCCCTGTGAGCACTGAACAGGTGGACTCGGCCATTGAGCGCATCGAGGAAAAACTGCTCGGATTTGCGCAACGCGAAATCGCCTCCAATCGGTTGGGCGAGTTGGTCATGCGTGAATTGAAGAAACTCGACAAAGTCGCCTATGTGCGCTTTGCCAGCGTTTACCGCAGCTTTGAAGACATTGACGACTTCAAACTGCTGGTGGACGAAGTCAATAAATAAGCATCAAGGGCAAGTCGTTATCGTGACTTTGTTCAGGCTCGACTGCCCCACCGCATTGATCACCAGTTTCCAGCCTTGAGCGGGTGTTAAAGAAGTCCGACACATCGTGATGGAGCCAGACTGAAAACCGCCTGTTATATACAAACTGCGACCTGTGGGCGCATAGGACACATAGTGCGCCACTGGACTATTGCCAGAGGCGACTACGCCCAAACTAAGCGCCACATGGCTGTGCAGCAGTGGCTCTTGTGCTGAACGCAAAGCATTGCCGTCGGTATCTTCAAATACCAACCACCCTTGCGCCCAATTGCCTGTGCTTTGGCATTGAACACCGTCATTGGATACGCACACGGTCGCACGCACGCCACGCTTCAGGGCTTCTGAGCGCGCCAAGAACATGGAGGACAACAAATCCTCTGCCTGCGCTTGCAATTGGTATTTTTGCCACAAAGGTTTGAGGCTGCCTGCACCAAGGGTGATCAGTACCGCCAGCAACACCATGCCCATCATCAACTCGAGCAGGGTGAACCCCGCAAGACCCCGGCGCCTTTTTTGTCGCATCACATCCTCCCTGTCTTTTTTGGCATTAAGCCGCGTTCAACCGGACTTGCCAAGTACGCAATCACGGCGCAAAATTTAAAAAAACAATCAGGGAGACCGCCATGCATGCAGGGGCTAAAAAAAATTGCGCGTTACGCAAGTTACGCAACCGTGGATTCACGTTGATCGAGTTGATGGTCGCTTTGGCCATCGCAGGAGTTTTGGCCTCAGTCGCCCTGCCGTCTTTTCAAAGCCACATCCGCAAAGCCAGGCGTGTCGACGCGCAAGCGAGTTTGCAACGCATCCAACTGGAGCAAGTCCGCTGGCGCGCCCACCACGACACTTACACTACCACCCTTTCTGACCTGGGCCTGACCAACAGTTCAGGGCAAGCCTATCTCCAACTCAGCATTGCCGATGCCACCTCTGATGGCTTCCTGGCCGTAGCCAGCGCCGTGGGCGACCAAGCCCGTGATACCGACTGTCAGCTGATGCAACTGCGCCTTGCGAACGCGGCCACGGTGACTTTGACCAGCGGCAATGCAGCGCAAACCGACGCGCCCAGGTGCTGGAAGCAATGAGGTGGCACATGCGCGGCGAGAGCATGGTCAGCCTGCTCATCGGGTTGGCGATGGGCCTGTTGGTCATCAGCGGGGGCATCCATTTATGGGTGACGGCGCTCCAAAGTCAGTACAAGGCCCTGCAAGAAAGCCATTTGGCACAAGACCTGCGGGTCGCCATGGACTGGATGGTGCAAGACATTCGGCGAGCGCAGTATGTGAACGCCGCGTGGCAAACAAGAATCAATTCCACTTGCAACGATGCCTTTTGCGGCGCAGCAGAAGACTTCCGTGTGAGCGCCAATCAGATCGAGTTCAGCTGGGACCGTGACGACAACGGTCAAAAGAAAAACAACGAATGCACTGGTTTCCAACTGAAGTCTTTTGAACTGCTCACCAAAACCGCTTGTGGTCCTGTGGTCTGGACCGCGATCACGGATGCGGGCAACATCAAGGTCACGGCCTTGCAATTCACATCGCATTGCAGCTGGGTCCAGGGCACTTTGCTGCGCCACATCACCATCCAAATCACGGGGGCCTTGCCAAGCGACCCCAAGATCATCGTGAACCAAAAACAAAGTATCGCTTTGCACAATGCAGCACCCGCAACAGCACTTCCAGGTGACTGCACATGAAAGCCCCACACCGTGGCGCTATCACCATGCTGATGGTGACTCTGCTGGTGCTGCTGGCCAGCATGGTGGGCTTGTTCACCGCCCGGTCCCTGCTGTCTGAACACTTGAGCGCCAACAACGGCGTGTGGGCCGCACAAGCCCAACAAACTGCTGAAGCGGCGCTCGAAACTGCTTTGGCGCAAATCGAGCAAAGCTTCAACACCACGCCCAACACGTTCTGGTTGACCCATGACCCGCAACAATGCCTGAGCGCCTACGGTGGTGTTGAATGGCAATGCCGCAGCCTGCTACTCGATGCAGCTTGGGACACCCAAGGCCACACGGTGCTGGTGAGGGTCATGCGCGATGTCGTGCGTGCGCCCCACGTGGCCTTGGTCCATGCACAAGCCAAACATACCGGCAACCACAGCATGGGCCAAGTACAGCAAAGCGTTTACTTGCCGATCGCAGGCCCGATTGGCACAGCCAACAAAGCCACCCCTTTGCTCACCCAAGGCTGTGTCACTGAAGCCGTGGCCGGCAGCACACGGTTTTGCGCACCTGACGCCAACCAAAGCGGTTGCAGCGGCACCGGACAAACGATCGGCACGGCCATTCAAAGCCTGTATGTGCCCGACCTGGATGGCAATGGCCTGATATCTTCAGCCGAGCAGCAAGCCTGCCTGAAGGTCAACGCCAGCAGCCTGAAAGGCGGCGCACTGGCAACACCTGCCAACGCCTTGCCCGCGCCCAACCCAGCCGCCTGTGACACAGCGGTATGGAACTCCTTGTTTGGCGCAACCACGCCGGCGCAGATTCAGGCCATCTCCCAAGCCCAAGCGCTCAAAGGCTTGAACAGCCAAACGCAACCGGCTCGCAGCGTTTACTGGATCGACAGCCCGGCAGAGTGGTCGCAAAGCGTGGGCACACCCAGCGCCCCCGTGGTACTGGTATTTTCGGCATCGGCCTGCGCCAGCCAATGCCCGCGC
>Ga0114962_10002067_pt1 | contig 17051 bp, 11 predicted proteins | sample C_130820_MF_Meta_FD_87017 | JGI IMG/M metagenome (GOLD analysis project Ga0114962, IMG submission 87017) | Freshwater microbial communities from Lake Croche, Canada to study carbon cycling - C_130820_MF_MetaG | ecosystem: Environmental > Aquatic > Freshwater > Lake | place: Lake Croche, Canada...
CGGATCCTTTCGGCGAGGAAAAGATGACTTATCTCCTGTGGCAAAGGCCCGAAACGATCACGCCAAGAAGCGGCGATCAACTCAAGCGCAGCGACATCCGGAGCAGCGGCGAGTGAGCGGTGCGCCTCGATCCGGAGTCTTGATTCAGGAAGGTAAACGGAGGGAATGAATGCTCCACAGTGGCTGATTTTTGCTCCTCCCTCCGGAGTGGGATTCGAGCGGGAGAGTTCCTCGGGCGTCATTGCCACAAAATCGAGCCTCAAGAGGGCTTGGTTTCCGAAATCCAGTTCACCCGATCCCGCCGACTCTCCCTTCATACGGGCAACAGCCTGACGTAGCATCCGGCAGTAAAGATCAAACCCGACGGCAGCGATCTGGCCGCTCTGGGCTGTCCCGAGAAGATTCCCCGCTCCGCGGATCTCCAGATCACGCATGGCAATCCGGAAACCGGCACCGAGTTGCGAGTATTGCCTGATCGCCTGCACACGTCGACGAGCCTCCCCCACCATCATCATGTCACGTGGAAGCATCAGATAAGCGTAAGCTTTCTGCCGTCCACGTCCGACACGCCCTCGGAGTTGATAGAGGTCGGCAAGTCCGAATCGGTCAGCACGGTCGATGATGATCGTGTTCGCATTGGGGATATCGAGACCGCTTTCGATGATCGTCGTGGAGACTAGGACATCCGCATCGCCCTCTACGAAACTCTTCATCACCCCCTCCAGTTCACCCTCCTCCATTTGTCCGTGACCGACCAGCACACGGACTCCTGGACAGAGCTCACCGATCCGCAAAGCAACCTTCCCGATGGTTCCTATCCGGTTATGGAGCAAATAGACCTGACCACCCCGCGCGCGTTCCCGTTGGATCGCATCACGAATGATACGCTCATCATAAGCGCAAATAACGGTCTCCACCGGCTGACGGTCGGGCGGAGGTGTCTCGATCACCGACATATCTCGCGCTCCCATCAGCGAAAGATAGAGGGTTCTGGGAATCGGAGTCGCTGAGAGTGTCAGCACGTCGATCAAGCGGAAGCGCTCTTTCAAGGCCTCCTTATGCTTCACACCGAAACGCTGCTCTTCGTCGACGATCACCATACCGATGTCTTTGAAGATGACATCGGGCGAAAGAAGACGGTGTGTCCCCACAACTAAATCGACCGAGCCGTCCGCGAGCCCCTTGACCACCTCGCGCTGCTCGGCAGCCGTGCGGTAGCGGCTCAGTAGTTCAATCTTCACCGGATATTCGCTCATCCTCTCCCGGAGAGTCCTCAAATGTTGCTGGGCCAGGACCGTGGTCGGCGCCAGGAAGACCACCTGCTTTCCTCCCATCAAAGCCTTGAAAGCTGCACGCAGCGCCACCTCGGTCTTTCCAAAACCGACATCCCCGCAGAGAAGACGATCCATCGGTCGCCGGGATTCCATGTCTTGCTTGATCTCGGCAATGGCACGGAGTTGATCGACGGTTTCCCGGTAGGGGAAGCTCATCTCCAGCTCACGCTGCCACGGAGTATCGGGTCCATAGGCGTGCCCCTGCCCCGTTTCCCGCTCGGCCTGAAGTTTCAAGAGACGCCCCGCGTAGAGAAAAACTGATTTTTCAGCGGCCTTCCTTGCTTTCGACCACTTATCGTCACCAAGCGAGGAGAGGTGCGGCGAATGCTTGCCCACACCCACATAGCGCGAGACCTGCCAAGCTTGCTCGATCGGGACAAAGAGACGCGAATCGTTCGCGAATTCCAGGGCCAGCACCTCCCCCTCCGTACCATCTGCGGCGGGGAGACGCTGCAAGCCAAGATAGCGACCGATGCCATGCTCCGTATGGACGACAAGCTGACCCTCTTCGAATTCGGTGAAATCGATCGCGGATCGGGAAGCCCGTTGCTTTTCCCGACGAAGGTGAAGCCGGCGAAGTCGCTGGCTGGCGGATCTTCCAAAAAGCTCGGCATCAGCCAGAAGAGCCAACTTGCCCGCAGGAAAGCAGAAACCACGTGAGATAGCACCGAGCCGTATTTCCGGGAGATTCTCTCCCGAGGAGAAATCGGGCATTGTCGAGGCGAGTTCCCGGAAGCGCTCTGCTTCGCCTTCCGTCGCACTCAGCAGAATGATCCGCCAACCTTCTTTCCTCCATGAATCCAACTGCCTGAAGAATTCCTGCCGACGGGCCTCATCGATCACAAAGTCACCTGCACCAAAGGATGCAAAGGGAATCGGATCGAACGTCGTCAATTCATCTGCCAGCTTGCCTTTCCCACGGTGTTTAAAAGATTCGAGAGAGGGGGCGGAGGAAATGAGCAGGCGCTTTATCGGAGGGAGGAGCCGATCAGTTGGCTTTTTATCCACTCCCTTTTCTTCACTGCTGCACTTCTCTTTCTCCTCGACTTCACCCTCCCATCCGATCTCCACGACCAGATCGTCGGGCTTCAGATAATCGGCCAGCCTCACGCTGGGACGATCCGTGTCCCCAAGTTGTACAGGACATTCCTCCACCTCACCCACCGAGGTCTGCGTATCGAGGTCAAATTCTCGAATCGATTCGATCCCATCCTCGTCAAACTCGAGTCGGATCGGCATCGACTGCTGCCATGAGAACAGATCGAGAATACCACCCCTCACGGCGAACTCACCACGTCGCGTGACTTGGGCCACCCTCTCGTAACCGGAATCTTCAAGTTGGACAACCACTCTTCCGGGGGATCCTGTCCATCCCTTCGTAAGGGAAAGAAGATTGCCGGTCAGGTCGGTGACCGATGGGACCAACTCCTCCCATTGGGAAGAAATGATGACCGGAGCCAAGACCTCACCGCCTGCCATCCGCCCAAGCATGGCTATCCTTTCCGAAGCTGTTTCCGGATCGGGGAGGCCAAGTCCGGCTGCCGGAACCTCCAGGTCGGGAAAAAGCGTTGCCTGATTGATCCAGACCGAAAGCTCCGAAGCAAACTCTTCCTGTGAACGCACATCCCGGCAGACATACCAGATGCGTGATTCGGAAGTCATCCGACGTGCCGCCACGGCGGCAAGAAAAGGCCAGGCCTGTTCTGAGGCATCACGAAGCTCCATGATGCCACCCGAGTTTTTACGGGCATCCAAACCGGCTAGTACCGTGCGGAGACGCGGATGCTCTCCAACGGCATCCAGGAGATCGTTATGAGCGCCGGAGTAGACCATGATATTCCAGATAGGAGTGCGCGAGCGCCTGGGAGAGAGAAGGCTCGCGAAGGGGGATCCCGTCCAGCGAGGCAACAGGCATCACCCCGAGGCGGGAATTCGTCACCGCCATGGCAAGAACCTTCCTCAGATCGGCAGGACGAAGATCCCGCTCCATCACGGGGACATTTTTCTTCACCCAACTCATCACCGCACCGGAGCGAGCACCGCGGGAGACGGCTGGAGTGCAAAGAACGATCTCCCTCTTGTCACCTATTCTCAGAGGCATCCAAACCAGCAGGTTTCCCATGGCGCAGGAGAGTGTGTATCCCTTGGCATCAAGCACGATCCCTTCATCTGCGGCGACCTTGCCAGCGCGGGCTACAGCGAGCGCCTTCAGATGCCCGGCATAGTTTCCGGACTTTTCCCCCCAAACATCGCCAAGAAATGGCTTCGTTAAAACAGTGAGTCGATAACCTTCCAAGAGCTGTGCTGTGGTCGGAAAATGAACCGGCTCCCATGTGATATAGCATCCTGCTTTGCAGATGGGAGCTGCGGGTGCCCCCTCACCTGCTGTCAGATAAATCCGTAGCATCCCGTCGGAGAGGGAGACGCTTTCAAGAAAACGCCGGAGAGCAGATGCCAGCGTCCGGGGAAAGGGGAATCCGTTTCGCCGGGCCGCATCGGTCAGGAGCTTAAGATGTTCCATGACAAGGAGCGCTTGGGCATTCCTGATGGCGATGCTTTCAAAGAGATGCTGACCGTAACGGAATCCCCTATCCTTCAGGGAAACACCTCCTGTGTGCGAGATGATCGAGCGTCCATCCCAAAGCCAGGATAGGAAATCCACGACCTCCTTCTTCCTCATGACTGGAAATTCATCACTCGCCCGAGGACGAGGCCCCTCGGATTCCAATTCTCTCGAGACGTTTTCGGAGGGTCGCACGGGTGATTCCAAGTAGCTTTGAGGACTTAACCTGATTATTGCCGCTCAACTCCATCGCTCGCCTGGTGAAATCCTCCTCGACCCAGGGGAGCAGTTCCCGGCCTCCATTCTCACTGGTCAATGCCTCGAAGAGCAAACGGGCTGCCTCTTCGACCGTCAGGTCCGTAAGGGCAGTGAGGGCAGGCAGCGCGCTGGGAACGATTCCCTGGATTTCTTTTCCGGTTGATAGATCGTTGTGTTCCGAAGCACCCGTTACCTGGCCAAGCGGGAGATCCTTCGGCAGAAGCACATCGCTTGTCGCCAGAACACAGGCGCGCTGCAAGGTGTTCTGGAGTTCGCGGACATTACCGGGCCAAGGATAGGCCTGCATTACCTTGATGGCATCACCTGAGAGTTGGAGAAGCGGGCGGTGCTGCTTCTGGGCAATACGTGATAGGAAATACTCGGCCAGCAAGGGGATGTCCTCTACACGGGCCCGGAGCGGGGGTAAATGGATGCCGACGACATTAAGCCGGTAATACAGATCCTCACGGAATTCTTTCTTGGCAATCGACTCCTCCAGGTTCCTGTTCGTTGCGGCGACGATCCGGACATTCGATCTGAGGATGGCATTACCTCCAACGCGTGAAAACTCCCCCTCCTGGAGGACACGAAGGAGCTTGCTCTGCACGGCCAGGGGCATCTCGCCGATCTCGTCGAGGAAGAGAGTCCCTCCATTCCCCTGCTCGAAGCGGCCGATGCGCTGGGTGGCGGCCCCAGTGAAGGAACCCTTCTCATGACCGAAGAGTTCGCTTTCCAGGAGATTCTCCGGGATGGCCGCGCAATTGATCGCAATGAGAGGCTTCTTGTTTCTCTCGCTGTAATTATGAATGGCGCGTGCAACAAGTTCCTTTCCACAGCCGCTCTCCCCGGTGACCAGGACGGGGGCATCGCTCATGGCCACACGCCCCACCATTTTAAAGACAGACTGCATCGCCTCGGACTGGCCGACAATATCGTCATGGTACTGCTCGACGGTGAGCGCCGGTTTGGCTGGTGAAGCCATCCGAAGCTCAGCGGAAGCCTTGAGGGCCGAATCGACCACGACTTTCATGGTGAAGGGAAGCGACTCCTTGCGCAGGAAGTCGAAGGCTCCAAGCTTCATCGATTCGATCACCGCCTGCGTGGTGCCGTAGGCACTCATGATAATCACCATGGCATTCGGAGACTCGGCCCGGATCTTGGCAAGAAGATCGAGTCCTCCGGATGGCCGAAGGTGCATCTCCGCAATGACCAGATCCGGTTTCTCGAGGCAGAAGATCTTGAAGGCATTTGCAGGATTCGTCTCCGTGATCACCCGGACACCTGAGGCCTTGAGTTGCTGGCGCACCCAGTCGAGAAAGTCCGTCTCGCCGTCGACGACCAGCACCGTTTGATTGATCGGGGCAGTGCTCATAAATGTCAGGAGACTTTCTCCAGGTTGCCAAGATTTTCAACGGAGGCGCCGTAACGCCGTTCCCGGGAACCATAGTCCAGAATAGCTGTATGGAGATCCTCGGCACCAAAATCGGGCCACAACTTCCGGGTGACATGGATCTCCGTGTAGCTGAGTTGCCAAAGCAAGAAATTAGAGATTCTCATTTCCCCCGACGTCCTGATCAGAAGATCAGGATCCGGCATCATCCGGGTGTAGAGATGATCAGTAATTGTTTTCGCAATGATCTGGTCTGGTTCCAGTGTCCGCTTCAGCACCTCAGTGGCGATGGAGCGCACGGCATCCACGATCTCGTCGCGACCACCGTAGTTCAGGGCCAGGGTCAGGGTAAGGCGGGTATTGTGAGCCGTCTCCTCAATGGCCTGTTCGAGACGTTTCCGAGCGGGTCCAGGCAGTTCGGCGATCCTCCCAATCGCGGCCAGACGCACCCCGTTCTTGTTCATCATGGCGACTTTTTCCGAGAGGAAGCGCTCCAGAAGCAGCATGAGCCCAGCCACCTCGTGGGTGGGACGCCTCCAGTTCTCCGTTGAGAAAGCGTAAAGGGTCAGGTATTCCACGCCCTCGTTGATACAGGCCTCGCAAATCGTTTCGACATTTCCGGCCCCTTGCTCATGTCCCATAAGGCGAGGCCAGCCCCTTTCCTTAGCCCACCGGCCGTTACCATCCATGATGATTGCGGTGTGACGCGGCACCTTGGATGGGGAGGTGATACTCACAGATAGGAAACTCGGTCAGACCTCTCCTGTTACAGTTGAATAGTCTGTGCACGGCCCGGGCCGACACTGACAATGAAAAGTTTGGCTCCGCTTAGCTTGGCGAGGGTCTCCGCATAATGGCGGGCCTTGGGGGGCAGATCCTTGTACTTGCGGATCGTGTCGGTTGGGGTCATCCATCCCGGCATGCTCATGTAGACAGGACGGCAGCGGGCAAGCTCTCCGGCATCGGTGGGCGGCGTATCGAGCACAGGGCCCTTGCCATCGATCCGGTAGCCGGTGCAGATCAGGATTTCGGGTAAGCCATCAAGTCCGTCGAGATTGGTGATGGCGAGTTGATCGACACCGTTCACCATCGTGGCATAGCGCGTGGCCACAGCGTCAAACCAGCCACAGCGCCGGGCACGCCCTGTGGTGGCACCAAATTCGCGCCCCATTCCGTGGAGCATGTCACCAATGGCATCTTCTTCCGTGGGAAGCGGTCCTTCACCCACTCGGGTGGTGTAGGCTTTCACAACGCCGATCACCGTATCGATACGGTTCGGGGCAATACCGGTGCCGGTACAGGCACCCCCGGAGGTGGTGTTGGAGCTGGTGACGAAGGGGTAAGTGCCGTGGTCGATGTCTAAGAATGTTCCCTGGGCTCCCTCGAACAAGACCTCTTTCTTGGCATCCATCGCCTTGTGGAGATAAGTGACTGTGTTGGTGACAAATGGTTTCAGGACCTTAGCGGCGGCTGTGTACTCGGCTAACACCTTGGCACCATTGATTGGCTTGCCACCCAAGCCCTTGATCACGGCATTGTTTTCCTTGATGCGTTGGGCAAGCTTCGCCTTGAAGACATCAGGCCTGATCAGGTCGGCCATCCGGAGGCCGGTGCGGGCGGCCTTGTCACCATAAGCGGGACCGATCCCCCTCTTGGTGGTGCCAATTTTATTCTTTCCCTTGAGAGCCTCCCGTCGTTCGTCGAGTGATCGGTGGTAAGGCATTACAAGATGAGCACTGTCACTGATGAGCAGGTTTTTGCCCACCTTGATTCCCCGTTCCTGAAGTCCCTTGATCTCGACTACCAAGGCGACCGGGTCGATCACAACACCGTTGCCGATCACGCAGATCTTTCCCTTGCGCAATATTCCGGAGGGAATCAGATGCAGGACATACTTCTTGTTACCATCGACGATCGTGTGTCCGGCATTATTTCCCCCCTGGCTTCGAACCACGATATCCATGTCGCTGGTCAGGACATCAATGATTTTTCCTTTGCCCTCATCTCCCCACTGGGAGCCTACAAGAATGGTGTTTGACATGGTATTAAAACTAAAAAACTGGGCCAGAGTCTGGACAAGTGGTCAAAAATCGCCACTTCTCTAAAAGAATGCAAGGAGAAACCCTACTTGTTCTCTAGGAAAACGCTGAGATCAGTAGGATGATGAGATTGAAAGAACTCCCCGAGTCCGAGTAAAATACCCTTATGGCACATCACTGGCTCGTCAAATCGGAACCCTCCTCCTACGCATGGGAGGATCTTGTGAAGGATAGGAAGACCCCTTGGACCGGAGTGCGGAACTTCCAGGCCAGGAATAACCTGCGTGCTATGAAAAAGGGTGATCTCGTTCTGTTTTACCAGAGCGTGTCCGATCCCTCGGTACGAGGCATCACCAAGGTCACTAAAGAAGCCTATCCCGACCCCACGTTCCAAGAAGCCAACACGGGGGACTGGAGTTGTGTTGACTTGGAGAAGGTGAAAGCCCTGGCATCGCCCGTCACCCTGACGGCTATCAAGGCCGACCCCTCTCTCTCCGAGATGGCCTTGATCAGGCAATCCAGACTCAGCGTCATGCCAGTGACCCCCGAGGAGTATGACCGGATCCTCCAGATGGGCAGCTTATAAGAAAAACAAGGAATTCCTTTGGGCTGATTCAGGGATATTTTGGCCACAAGAGGCACATGGGAAAAGAGAAATCCTAAGAGAAACCTCCTAATCCCACTCCCTAAAGAGATAAGAGTCAGTGGACTTGTATTGCCTTTTAACCTTTTGTGATTTTTGTGCATTTTGTGGCTACACAATTTCTGAAAAGGCAATAGGCCTCCTACTCGTCCAGGACGGCCAGATCACTTGCTGTGACCCGCAGGACTTCCTCAAGCGAGGTAAGTCCCATGGAGGCTTTGCGCCATCCATCCTTTCTCAGGGGGATCATTCCCTCTTTGACAGCCAGTTCGCCAAGTTCATTACCCGTGGCTCGCCTCTGGAGTAACTCCTGCAAGCCAGGGGTCACAAGACAGATCTCCATGATGGCAAGCCGACCAGCATATCCACTCTGTCTGCAAGACTGGCACCCAACAGGCTGACGCAGGCCCTCGGCTAATTCTATCGGAAAACCGACTCCCTCAAGTTCCTCGCGGGACATCTCCGAGGGCTTGGAGCATTTTGGGCAAAGTTTCCTGACAAGACGCTGAGCCAGGAAGGCTCGGACGGACGATCCGACAAGAAACGGCTCGACGCCCATATCAATGAGACGGGTGATGCCACCGACAGCATCATTCGTATGGAGTGTGCTAAACACGAGATGGCCGGTCTGGGCTGCACGGATGGCGATTTCGACCGTCTCGCGGTCACGCATCTCACCAATCATCACGACATTCGGATCACCACGGAGAATACTGCGCAGAGCGCTGGCAAAGGTAAGCTCGATCTCGGGTTTCACAGCGATCTGAATGACCCCGTCGATCTTGTGCTCCACCGGATCCTCAATCGTGATGATCCTGCGTTCCTTCACATTGAGTGCACTCAGAAACGTGTAGAGCGAGGTACTCTTGCCGCAGCCGGTGGGGCCGGTTACAAGCACGATGCCGTTCGGCATGGAGATCAGCGAGCGGATGATTTTCTCAATGCCAGGTTCAAGGCCGAGGCGTTTGAAGTCGAACTGCTCGGCACCGAGCAGTCGCAGACTGACATTCTCCCCATGCACGCAGGGAATCGTCGCGACACGCACGTCGATGGGGCGACCCTTGTGCTCTAGGGCGATACGACCATCCTGCGGCAGACGCCTCTCCGCAATGTCGAGAGAAGCCATGATTTTCAGACGCGAGGTCACGGAATCCTGAAGGACCCGGATTCTCGGGGGAACGGGGGCCTCGTGCAGGACACCGTCGATCCGGTAACGGATACGGAGATCGTAGCCGAGAGGCTCGAAATGAATGTCGGTTGCTCCCTGCTGAAGCCCCTCACGCAGGATCTGGTTCACGAATTTCATGACCGAGGCCTCGGGATCCTCTCCATCAAGGACATTGACCTCCTCTTTCTCGACAAAGGCCTCCTCATCACGTCCCTCCAGCAATTCCTCGAAGGTCTCCGCACCGACGCCATAGGCAGCCTTCACCGCCTCAGTCAGGCGGCGACGCGTGGTCATCACAAGATGGACGGGACCCGGATGATGATGAGTGACGGCCTGCCAAGCGGCATGATCGAAAGGATCCCAGATCAGAAGGCTCAGTTCATCGAAAGAAGAAATCGCCTCTTCCTCCAAGCCACCCTCATGATCCACCTCATCAGCAATCTTTGTTCTCGGCTGCTCAGGCAGGATCTGAAAACCGAGCGCCAGCCGCGCAGGAAACGTGGAACGGACATTCTCAGCCGGAGTCAACTGATCTTCCTCCCTCCATTCCATTCCGAGAAGAGAGGTCAACTCCTTCATGAAATCATTTTCAGGGACGGTACCCGAGGCGATGACAGCAGCCACCTGGGACTGCTGGGAAAAGGCCGCTCGCGCAAGGGCCTCCCGGACAGTATCCAGATCAGTGCATCCCGCACTGACTGCTGCCGAGAGTAAAAGCTCCGCCAAGCCGCCCGCTGCGGGCACGGAGGTGGTTGCTGTTGCCGGGGCCATCATTGAACTATCTCCCAAGGTGCCAATGCCGCAAGCGCTCTCTGCTCATCATGACCTTCCCTTTAAGGAAATTTCTGATGAAAAGATAGAAACTCAATAAGCCCGGAATTTATTTTGAAAGAGTGTTAGTGGATGGAGGTGCACTGGATACTGGCGCCGGCGAAGGAGCCGCTACTACAGCAGGAGCCAGAGGAGAGCCCATCAGTTCCTCGAGTTTCGGACGCACAGCCTCGATCCAGATCCTATAACCCTGGGCATTCGGATGGAGGAGGTCGGGCATGATCTCTCTCGGAAGAGTTCCCTGAGGGTCGAGGAACTTCGAACCAATATCCATGAAGAAGACATTCTTATCGTCCGCCAAAGCGGGAAGCAGTTTATTCACTTCATCAACCCTTTGACGCTTCAAATCTGTAGAAGTGGCCCCTCTCGGGAAAATCGCCAGAAGTAGTATCTTCGCCTTGGGTTGCTTCGCCCGAACCGTCTCGATGATTTTTTGGATGCCCGCGGCAACCCACTCGGGTTTCTCATTAGGGTAGATACCGAGGTTATTCGTCCCGATCATGATCATCACCACTTTCGGATGAATCCCGTCAAGTTCCCCGTTCAGGAGACGCCAGAGCACTTCTTCGGTCGTCTCACCGGAGACTCCAAGATCGAGCGGCTTCCAGGGCGCAAAGCGTGCATAAGAGTCTTTTCCCGCAGGCGCCGGGGCACTTCGCTGCCAAAAGTCGGTGATCGAGTCGCCGATCAGCACGAAATCGAAATCCCCGTTTCCATCCTTGATCTGGCGCAGGAAAGCGGCGTGACGACTTTGTTCTGAGGGCGTGACGGCGCTCTCCGGAGTCCTAGTGACTGGGAATGCAGGGGATGCGTGGGATTCCGGAGCTGCAAGGAGAATAAGGAAAGCGGTGAATGCTAGTAATCGTGTTGTCATGGTGAGGGTGGGTTGGTTCATAAGAATGGGTAGAAGAACGTAAGGGAAGAGGAAGAAAGTTGAAAGAAAACAAATTAGTTATCCAACAGGACCCTTAACCCAAAAAAATTCTGGCTGTCACCAGATAGCAAGTGACCGTGAAGAGGTCGGCTGCCGCCAGAGTGATCGGGCCGGCCGCAATCTTGGGATCCCAATGGACACTACGGAGCAGCACGGGAACAAGCACTCCCAGGAGGCCAGAAACGAGAACAGAGAGCACAACGCTCCCCCCGATCGAAATCGCTGCAACGGCATCGTGCCAGCAGAAAGCCACCATCACCGCTACAGCGACCCCGGCAAGCAGCCCGAGCAAGGCAGCTGTGACTCCCTCGCGCCGGAGTTTCATTCGGAGCCATTTCCATCGCACCCGGGAATGGGGTAGCGATTGGACTGTTAGAGCCAGTGACTGAGCGGCGACCGCCTCGCCCAGCCCCAGCACCAAGGCCATGAAAACAGCCAGAACCACCCTTTGTTGGAGTGTTGATGCAAAGGCACCTGCCAGAAACGCACACAGCACACCCCCTGAGACTGTGGCGGCCAACCAAGGAAAACGAATGCCAAAGGCTTTCCAAGGGGAGGCATGGAGCACTTCCTGCACGTGGATACCGAGCGACTGAAAAAGTTGGTCAGTGTTGGCTCCCGTACTGAGTTCCATCACCTCGTCGGTAAAAAGCCCCACATCGATGATGCCACGGAAGCGCTTGTTTCCGTCGACCACGGGAATCGCGAGGAACTTGTGAAGAATGAAGCACTCGCACGCCTCCATCAGGGTGGCATGCTCCGGAAGCGATAGCACCCTAGTCATCATGACCTGCGAAATCAGGCTGCCAAGCGGTTCGGTCAGAAGCTTTCGGGCGGGGACGACACCAGAGAGACGTTCCTCGGCATCGACGACATAGAAGTAAAAAATCCGCTCCGCCAGTCCCGTGGCGCGAATCGCATCAAGTGCCTGCCCTACTGTCTGATCGACCCTGAGGGGCGGCGGACCTGGACTGATAAACTCGGCAAGTGGGCGGCCCAGATGCTCCTTGGACGCATTGCCTACAGGGGATGATGGGGGGGGCATCGCCCGGGAATCCTAACTCTTGGCTTTCCGGGTCTTGGCAGGTGCAGATGGCATGCCTTCAGAGGCTTCAGAAACCTTGAACGTGAGTTTCTCTCCATCACGGGTTACCTGGATCTGGTCACCGGCCTTGAAGGTTCCACGCAGGATCTCCTCAGCCATCGGATCCTCAAGGTAACGCTCTACGGCACGACGCATCGGACGGGCTCCGTAAGTGGGATCGTATCCCTTCTCGATCAGAAGTTCATGCGCGGCCGCATCTAGGGTGAGATGGATTTCCTTCTCCTTGATCCTGTCAACGACCTTGACCACCTCGAGGTCGACAATCCGCGTCAGCATCTCCTTGGAGAGCGTATGGAAGACAATGATGTCGTCGAGGCGGTTCAGGAACTCGGGTTTGAAGACCTTCTTGGTCTCCTCCAGAATCTTGCCCTGCATCGTATCGTGACCTTCGTCGTGCTTCGGAGCACCAAACCCGAGAGTGGTCTGCTTCTTGATCAGCTCGGCGCCGACATTGGAAGTCAGGATAATGATGGTATTCCGGAAGTCGATCTTGCGACCAAGGCTGTCGGTGACCGTGCCCTCCTCAAGGATCTGAAGCAACAAGTGCATGACGTCGGGATGCGCTTTTTCCACCTCATCAAACAAAACGACAGAATAGGGACGGCGACGGACCGCCTCGGAGAGTTGTCCACCTTCCTCGTGACCAACATAGCCGGGAGGGGATCCGATCAGGCGAGAGGAGGTGAACTTCTCCATGTACTCGGACATGTCGATCTGAATGAGTGCATCAGGATCGCCAAACATGAATTCCGCGAGGGAGCGGGCCAGGAAAGTTTTACCGACACCGGTGGGGCCGAGGAAGATGAACGAGCCGATGGGGCGGCGGGGGTCCTTGAGATCGGCGCGAGAGCGGCGGAGTGCCTTGCTGATCGCGGTGACAGCCTCGTCCTGACCGATAACGCGTTTCTTGAGTTCCTCCTCCATGGCAAGGAGCTTTGCGGTCTCCTTCTGTTCCATGCGGTTGAGTGGCACACCTGTCCACTTGGAGAGGACATGCATGATCTCATCCTCACCAACAATGACCTCGCGTTCGTCGCGTTCTTTCCGCCAGAGAGCAAGCGCTGTTTCGAGATCCTCCTTGGCCTTTTTCTCGGTATCGCGAAGCGAGGCCGCCTTCTCGAAATCTTGGGCCTTGATGGCGGACTCTTTTTCACCCCGAATCCTGTCGATGTCAGCCTCGAGATCCTTGGTGGAAGGAGGACGGGTCATCGCGCCGATCCTCGCACGGGAACCAGCCTCATCCATGAGATCGATCGCCTTGTCGGGCAGGAATCGCCCGGTTAGATAGCGGTCGGAGAGTTTGGCTGCCGCCTCCAGGGCAGCGTCGGTAATGACGGCCTTGTGGTGCGCCTCGTACTTGGGACGAAGCCCCTTGAGGATAAGGACGGTATCCTGGACGGAGGGTGCCTCGACCTTCACGGACTGAAAACGACGCTCAAGAGCCGAGTCCTTCTCAATGTATTTGCGGTACTCATTCAGCGTCGTGGCCCCGATGCACTGAAGCTCGCCTCGGCTGAGAGCAGGCTTGATGATGTTGGAGGCATCCATGGCGCCTTCGGCGGAGCCTGCGCCGACGATGGTGTGCATCTCGTCGATGAAGAGAATGATATTCTTGTTCTTGCGGATCTCATCCATCACCGCCTTGATGCGCTCTTCAAACTGCCCGCGGTATTTCGTGCCAGCCACCATGAGCGCAAGATCGAGTGTGATGACGCGTTTTCCAACCAGAAGTTCCGGCACATTGCCGGCGACGATCTCTTGGGCGAGCCCCTCGGCAATGGCTGTCTTGCCGACACCAGCCTCACCGATCAGCACAGGGTTGTTCTTACTGCGACGGCAGAGAATCTGAATCACGCGCTCGATTTCCTCGGCACGACCGATCACTGGATCAAGCTCCCCCTTGGAAGCCATCTCGGTCAGGTCGCGACCAAAGGCTTTAAGTGCCGGAGTCTTTCCCTCTTTTCGGGAAGAACTTCCGGATGCGGAAGCCATCTCCTCTTCATCACCAGAGAGCTCATGTTCCTGAGCATCTTCGGGATTGAAGTTAGGATCGAGCTCCTTGAGCACTTCGTTACGGGTGCGGTCGAGATCAACTTCAAGATTCTTTAAAACCTGAGCCGCAACCCCCTCCCCTTCCCGGAGCAGACCAAGCAGGATATGTTCGGTTCCGACGTAGGAATGCTGGAGCGCCTTCGCCTCTTTACCAGCAAGAGCCAGCACCTTCTTAACACGCGGCGTGTAGGGAATATTTCCAGCCATCTTGTTTTCCTGGCCGGATCCCACCTGCTTCTCAACCTCTTGGCGAACAGTCTCCAAATCCAGCCCCATCTTCTGGAGCACATTCACGGCAACTCCCTGACCAAGCTTGATGAGGCCCAGCAGCAGATGCTCGGTCCCGACATAATTATGGTTAAAGCGATCAGCTTCCTTGCGTGAAAGCGCAAGAACCTGCTGCGCGCGTGGCGTGAAATTGTTCATCATGATCCCTCACTTGTTTCGGATGTGCTACTTGTGCTGGAGGAACCGTTCGTCGGGATTTTCCCTATTTCAGGCTCCTGCATCTGCTTTAGTTTCGTACGAATAAGGGCCGCGCGCAAGGAATCGCGTTCCTCGGCCCCCAGTTTTGTGACTTGCAACCCCTTCTGAAGATGAGCCGGCTGGGTCTCGATGAAGAGTTCGTCCACATGGAGACGATTGTTTGAGGGGAAGAGACCAAGATCGACTCCCATCTTGATGAAGGAAAGGAGATTCAAGGCCTCTTTTGAGGTAATCGAATGGGCGTGGCACAGAATACCGTAGGCCCTGCCAATCTGGTCCAGAAGAGTTTCGGCACGCTGCTGAAGTAAAATCTGGCGGGCATTCTGCTCATGTTCCAAGATTTGGAAAATGACCTTGTTCAGGCGCCCGATAATCTCCTCCTCAGTCTCGCCAAGGGTTGTCTGGTTGGAAACCTGAAAGAGGTTTCCCATCGCCTCAGTTCCCTCACCATGGAGACCTCGCACAGCAAGACCGATCTTGTTGACCGAATTAATAATCTTGTTCACATGCTCCGACATGACAAGGCCTGGCAGATGCATCATTGCGCTTGCCCTCATTCCGGTGCCGACATTCGTCGGGCAGGCCGTGAGATAACCAAGATCGTCGTGGAAGGCAAAGTCCAGCGTATCTTCCAGCTCAGAATCAGTCTTGTTAATCATGGCGTAGACATTATCCAGTTGCAATCCCGCCCGGATTGCCTGCATCCGTAGATGATCCTCCTCATTGATCATGAAGCTGAGGGTCTGTGATGTATTCATCACGACAGCGCTGCCAGCCCCCTTGGCAGCATGCTCACGGCTGATCAGGTGGCGTTCGACGAGCACCTGCTTCTCAAGTGCCGAGAGATCATCGAGCTTTTCGGAGAAGGATTCCTCCATTTCAGGAAGATGCTCCACGGAACCCCTAATCTCTTCGAGAATCGCTACGCGCTCCGCCTTCTTCGCCCATCCGGGAAAGGGCTTTCCTTTTAGATTGCGCGCCAGCCTGACACGGCTACTAACCACGATCTGATCATGGGGACCGGCCCCACTGAGCCACTCACCCGTATTTGCAATGATTCGGGAGAGCTTCATGGCTGCTTGCGTGGTTTTGGAACGCTCAGGGCTTCGGCCGTTCCTTGTGGCGAGGCAAGTCGGTTCACTTCCGTGGAGCTTTCTTCGAAGGATACTGTCTCATTACGAAACTCCTCCTCCAGCTTGCGGATCCGGTCACGCAGGGCCGCAGCCTCTTCAAACTGCTCCTCTTGAATCGCTTTCTGAAGACTTGTCTGCAACTCGGCCATCTCTCTATTGCGCAGACGCCCGACACGTAGCTTGGCCGGGACTTTTCCGGTATGGACGCTACCGCGGTGCATGTTCTTAAGCATGCCGGAAAGCCCCTCTGCAAAGGCGTCGTAACAGGCACTGCATCCAAGACGTCCCGTCTTCTTGAAATCGGCCTGTGAGAATCCGCAAACCGGACAGCGGTTGCCGGCTGGATTCTTCTCGATTTCCTGAGCAGCCCCGAGGCCAAGTAAGAGATCTGCTAGGGCAAATCCGGTCGGATCGTTGACTCCCTTTTCTTTGGAGCATCCTTCGCAGAGATTCACCTTCTGCATCTTCCCCTCCACGATCTGGGTCAGGAAGACCGTGGCCTCCTTGGATTTGCAGACATCACAGAACATGGGTTATAAAAAGTTGATATCAATAGATCGGCGTGCCTTCGGTCTGTGTCAACTCATGGAAGCGGGCAATCAGGCGACGGGTGATCGGCCCCGGCTTTCCATCCCCGATCGGACGCTTGTCGAGCTCAACAGCAGGAATGATCTCCGCGGCTGTACCGGTCAGGAAGCACTCGTCAGCCGTGTAGATATCGTAGCGGGTCATCTGCGGCTCGGAGACCTCCAGGCCAAGCTCATCGGCAATCTGGATGGCAACAGCTCGGGTCACTCCAGAGAGCGCTCCCGAAGAGATCGGCGGCGTCGTGATCAATCCATCGGAGACAAGGAAGATATTGTCCCCCGTGCATTCAGCAACCAGCCCCTGCTCATTGAGCATCAGCCCCTCTCCTGCACCCGCATGGGTCGCCTCGATCTTGGCCATGATGTTGTTGAGATAATTGAGCGACTTGACCATCGGGCTGAGGGCACCATGTGCGATGCGGCGGGTGGAACAAGTCACGACCTTGAGCCCCCTCTCATAGCTCTCGGCAGGATAGAGCGTGATCTTGGCCGCGATAATGATCACGGTCGGCTTCGGGCAATGCTCAG
>Ga0114962_10002068_pt1 | contig 17049 bp, 16 predicted proteins | sample C_130820_MF_Meta_FD_87017 | JGI IMG/M metagenome (GOLD analysis project Ga0114962, IMG submission 87017) | Freshwater microbial communities from Lake Croche, Canada to study carbon cycling - C_130820_MF_MetaG | ecosystem: Environmental > Aquatic > Freshwater > Lake | place: Lake Croche, Canada...
GTAGCGCAATACATGATTCAAGGTCTAAATTTAAAAGATTGATTAATAGATACTTAAAATACTTTTTTGTCCTTTGGATTTGCTTTGGTTTATTTTCTATAAACCTTAAAGCTCAACGGAATTTTACAAAAATAGGATTGCTAAAATACTCAGGGGGAGGGGATTGGTATGCAAATCCGACATCATTACCTAATTTAATTGCTTTCTGTAATAAGGAATTAGGCACTTCTATGAATCCTGATGCCGATGAAATTGAGCCAGGAAGCAAGGAGATATTCAATTATCCTTTTATTCATGCTACAGGGCATGGAAATATTATTTTTTCCTCTTCAGAGATTGAAAACCTTAGGCAATACTTGAAAGGTGGTGGGTTCATTCACTTTGATGACAATTATGGAATGGATATTTACATCAGAGAGCAAATCAAGAAGCTATTTCCTGATCAAGAAATGATTGAAATTCCTTTCAACCATCCAATTTATCATCAGAAATATAATTTTGCTAATGGAGTTCCTAAAATCCATGAACACGATGGAAAACCTCCAAAGGCTTATGGAATTTTCTATAAAGGAAAATTAGTCCTTATGTACACTTATGAAACCGATTTAGGTGATGGATGGGAAGATCCGGAAGTTCATAAAGATCCTCCAGAAATCAGGTTAAAGGCACTCCAAATGGGTGCAAATATTATCCAGTACGTATTTATGCAAGGGTCTTAGGAAAAGACCTTTTAGATATTATCTAGCGGTTAATTCTATCGTACTTCCGTCTTTTAATTTTTCAGTGTTTTCAGCTACGTGTATAGAATCGATTAAATAATCCAATCCTCCTGCTAAAACTTTATCTAAATCATAAAGCGTTAATCCGATTCTATGGTCTGTTACTCTTGATTGAGGGAAGTTATAGGTTCTGATTTTGGCTGATCTATCCCCAGTAGATACCATGGTTTTTCTGTGTTTGGATATTTCGTCCAAATATTTTTGATGCTCCAACTCATATAAACGACTTCTTAGAATTTTCATCGCTTTTTCTGAATTCTTGATTTGAGAACGTTCGTCCTGCATGGATACTACGATTCCACTTGGAATGTGGGTTAGCCTTACTGCTGAATAAGTGGTATTTACCGATTGTCCACCTGCACCAGAGGAACAAAATGTATCCTTTCTGATATCTGATTCTTTTAATTCAATATCAAAATCTTCCGCTTCTGGCAATACCGCAACTGTTGCAGCGGATGTATGTACTCTTCCTTGAGATTCTGTATCTGGTACTCTTTGAACCCTGTGTACTCCGGATTCATATTTCAATCTTCCGTAAATTTTATCTTTACCAGAAATACTAAATACAACCTCTTTAAAACCTCCGTTGGTACCGTCTTGGAAATCAATTAATTCTGTTTTCCATCCATTGTTTTCACAATATCTGATGTACATTTTATAAAGGTCACCTGCAAAAAGAGCGGCCTCGTCTCCACCAGTTCCGCCTCTAATCTCAATGATGGCATTTTTGTCGTCCATTGGGTCATCAGGGATAAGAAGAAGTTTGATTTCTTCCTCTAATGGGTCAATTTGTTCTAAGAGGTCATTAAGTTCAATTTTTGTCATTGATCTAAATTCCTCGTCGGTTTCAACCGTCAGGATTTGTTTATTGTTTTCGATGTTTGACAAAAGATTTTTATACCTTTTATACACCTCTACTATTCCTTCTAAATTGCGATATTCCTTGTTCAATTTAGCATAGTTTTTCATATCACTCATGATGTCTGGGCTCATAAGTTGATTTCCTACCTCTAAATATCTATCGTAAACTTTTTCTAATTTATTGAGTAAATCCATTGAATTTTACTTTTTGTACTTCGTTCTTGGTATTAAACAAAATAAATTCATTAAAGATTTTAATACCATTAACTACTTTACCAAATCTGTTTAATTTTTCGATTTGCAAAGTTACGTCAATAAACTTATTTAATTGAGGTGCAAACAACTCACACCTCTGATTTGAATAGGTCAAGAACAGTTTATCATGGTATATAGAAACAGTTTCAATCCCTTCTAAAGGGACAAATCTTATAAAACCTCCGAAATAATCAAATAATGTAATTCCTTTTCCTTTATGGAGTACAATTACATTTTTAGATGTTTCTTTTATGTAATCAATGGATAACCTTGCAGGAATATTTAATTGAGAGAAAGGATTGGTTGTTGCCATTATTGCTCCTTGGAGGTTGACTTTTTTCAACTTTAACTCCTTAGGGCAATAAATCCAATAATTGCCATCATTGGACAGACAGCCTTGGGTGTATTGTTCGATTCCTAAACCATTTACATCTAAGGAATTAATGACTTGTAGGTATTGATCTGTTGTCATAATTCTATTCTGACTTGGATAAAATAGGGTAGGCTGTAATGGGTCTCTTAAATCTATCCTATTGACCTCTCCCCATTGATTATATTTAATTTTAAGCTTAACTGTTCCAGTGCTGTCAATTTTTAAAATGTCATTTTTAGCGCTGACAAGGTACATGTTCCCTAAATTATCACATTCTAGAAAGGATATTAAAGTATCCCTACCAAATGTTAATTTAAATTCAGTTTGGCCAAAGGATTTGTTGCAATGCATAAATCCAAGCACCAAGACAAATAAGATATATTTTTTAATGGATTGTTCCAATAAATCAAAGTTAGCTATTAGTAAGACGAGTTATGGTTTATTTAAGTATTTTAATTGCAGCGCTTGTCCATCAAAAGTTGCATAACTAAAGTAGTATATCCAATCTCCTAAATTGATATATCTGGATTTGGCGTTGTTGAGTGGTATGTCTAATGGTAAATGCCGATGCCCAAAAATAAAAAAGTCAACTTGTTCTGACTTAATAAACTCATTACAATATTGCACCAACCACTCCTTATCATTCCCTAAAAAAATGGCATCCTTTTTACCTGTCTTTGCACGACTTGATTTAGATAACCAGTCTGCCAAACCAATTCCTAAATCAGGATGTATCCATCTAAATAACCATTTACAAGCTGGATTTGTGAATATTTTTTTAATGAATTTATATCCAGCATCTCCTGGACCTAATCCATCTCCATGACCAATATAGAATTGTTTTCCTGAGTAGGATATTTTTATTGGATGATGATAAATTTTGGCGTTTAATTCTTGAGTTAGATAATCCTTCATCCAAAGATCGTGATTTCCTGTAAATATGTGGATTGGAATTCCTGAATCCGCAAATGCGGCTAATATGCCGAGGAAACGGGTAAAATGTTTAGGAATTACATGTTTGTATTCAAACCAAAAGTCGAATAAATCTCCGACAAGATATAGTTCCTCACAATCGTTAATAATGGATTTTAAAAAATCTACTAAAATCTTTTCTCTTTTAAAGGATTCCGTTTGGTTTGGAGCACCTAAATGAAAATCGGATAAAAAATATATTTTTTTGCCCATTTATTTCTCTCTATGGATTTTGAATAAAAAGTAAAACAAATGGCGTGTCAGTTTTAACTGATTCACTTACAGTTGTATAGGATTCGATACTTTTATCCTTTTTTGTCAATAATTGAAATTTTACAAAATCTGTATATTTCTCATAAAGGTCTTTTGGATAACCCAAAAAGATTTGGTTGGGATTCTTAATAGGATTTGCAGTTATAACCTGTCCAGAATTTATTATCAATCCACTTAATGAATTAATTTGAATAGGGTAGTCTGGATTGAGGTCTAAAAGGTTGAGACCTATTTTGTTTTCAATATTTAAATCATTTAAAACTGAATAGGGTAGTGCTCTATTAGTAGTCAGTTTTATGTATTGAATGATTTTCTCTTTGGCATGATAAACATTGTCAGCCCAAATAAAAAGATTGTTGTTATTAATCCAATGAAAGGCGAAAACTGAGATGCTATCTCTATTAGCCGTTAATTTAGGTTGAATGAATATTTCATAAGCAAATTCAGGTTCCTTCTTATAAACTTGATTAGAAGGAACCTGAATTTTTCTAAGTTTTGATAAAAACTCATTCTTGATTACATTTTCTTCACGATTAATAAAATCCATAAAGGAAGAAAATTAAAACTATGCTGGGTCAACTAAAGGAGGTTCAATTCCTTCTGGTATTTCCGTTGATGGAGTAGCGTATAACTCAGGATTTTTATCAATAAAAGGTCTTGGCCCTAAAATTCTTTCAATATCCTCACGGAAAATGATTTCTTTTTCTAGGAGAACTCCTGCTAACTCATGCAATAACTCCAATTTACTTCTAAGAAGTTCTTTGGTTCTGACAAAAGATTCGTCTATAAATAATCGTATTTCGTTATCGATTAATTCAGCTGTTTTTTCAGAATAAGGTTTACCATATCCATATTGACCGTTAGGATCATAAAAACTTACGTTACCTACTTTTTCATTCATTCCGTAAATCACCACCATGTTATAGACCATTTTGGTGATTTGCTCTAAATCACTTAATGCTCCAGTGGATACTTTATTAAAAATGATGTCCTCTGCTGCTCTTCCGCCCAAATAGACACAAACTTCATCCATGTAGAATTCTTTGGTGTATAGGTATTGTTCCTTTGGAAGGTACTGTGCATATCCTAAAGCAGCAACTCCTCTGGGAACTATTGATACCTTAATCAATGGATGAGAATTTTCTGTGAACCATCCAACGATTGCATGACCTGCCTCGTGATAGGCAACAATTTTTCTTTCCTCAGGAGAGATGATTTTGTTTTTCTTTTCAAGACCTCCAATGACTCTGTCGATGGCATCTTGAAAATCATCCATGTCTACATGCTGTTTGTTTTTACGAGCAGCAATTAATGCTGCCTCATTACAAATATTAGCAATTTCAGCCCCTGCAAATCCAGGTGTTTGTGATGCCAATTTTTTAGCATCAACTCCAGGGCCTAATTTAATAGGACCTAAATGGACTTTGAAAATCGCTTCTCTACCGACCATATCAGGACGGTCTATTGATATTTGTCTGTCAAATCTACCTGGACGCATTAATGCTGAGTCCAAAATATCAGGTCTATTGGTTGCTGCTAAAATAATTACTCCAGAGTTAGTGGAAAAACCATCCATTTCTGTAAGTAGTTGATTTAGTGTATTTTCTCTTTCGTCATTAGCTCCTTGAACCAAATTTCTTCCTCTTGCACGTCCTATGGCATCAATCTCATCAATAAAAATGATACATGGTGATTTTTCTTTGGCCTGACGGAATAAATCTCTTACTCTACTTGCCCCTACACCAACAAACATTTCTACAAAATCAGAACCTGACAAAGAGAAGAAAGGAACGTTTGCCTCTCCTGCTACGGCTTTAGCAAGCAAAGTTTTTCCTGTTCCTGGAGGACCTACTAATAAGGCCCCTTTAGGTATTTTACCTCCTAAATCGGTATATTTTTTTGGGTTTTTAAGGAAATCAACTATTTCCATTATTTCCACTTTGGCCTCTTCTAAGCCTGCTACATCCTTAAAAGTAACATTTACTTTAGTGTCTTTTTCAAATAGGGTTGCTTTGCTTTTTCCAATGTTGAATAATTGCCCTCCAGGTCCACCATTATTACCTAATCTCCTAAATACTAAAAGCCAAATGGCAATCATTATTCCGAAGAATATTAAGTAGTTAACTAAGGTATTAACCATTTCTGAATCCTTTTCATAATCAACCGGAATTTTATTTCCGTTTGGTATTTTATTTAACTTCTCATAAAATACTTGCTCATTGCCAATATTATAAACAAATGATGCTTCAGGAGTTGTTGTAAATGCTTTTTTGTTAATGGCTTTAAATTCTTGTAATTTTAGAGCCTCATCTGTCAGGTAAACATCTACATAATCTTTATTTACAATTACTAATTTCTTAACATAACCTTCTTCTACTAGTTTTTCAAAACGAGTTGTTTTGATTTCCTTTGGTTTGTATGATTCTGAAAAGAAAAATGATATAGCTAATACCCCTAATACAAGGATATATATCCAATAGAAGTTAAATCCCTTCTTTTTACTGTCGTCTGCCAATTTATTTTATTCTTAAAACGTGTTAATTTAATTCTTTGTGTTGAGTGATGTCAGCATCGCCCCAAAGTTCTTCAATTGCGTAGTACTCTCTTTTATCTTTAAGAAAGATGTGCACTACTAGATTTACATAATCCAGAAGTATCCATTCTCTGTTTTCGTAACCTTCTCTTCTGTAAATTTTTTCTTTTGCATCCATTATACATTTTTCTTCAATCCAACTGGCAATTGCCTCCACTTGTCTGTCGGAATCTGCATGACAAATGATGAATTTGTCAGTGAATCTGTTATTGAGCTTAGATAAGTCTAACTCAATAATGTTTTTAGCTTTTTTATCTTTCATTGCTTCTACAATGCAATTTGATAAGATGGCTAAGTCATCTGTGATTAATTCAGGTTTTTCGGTCAATTGGTTAATAATTCTATGCGCGTAGCAAAAATAACATTCTAATCTTTTTCAAATATAATCAAAACAGCACTTATCAACTATCTGCTGTGATGCGGATAAGTTTTAAATAATATCCATTTGAGTTTTGCTCTAGTTTAAAATGCATTCTTACAGGTGTAATTTGTTCTCTAAGAAGTAATTTGAAACTAAAAATTTCCTCTAGATTTAAGATAAAACTATTGCCAGAAAATAGTGGTTCCATTTTATCTTCATCTCTGTCAAACGGAGTAGTGATATAAAAAGTTAAATCATTGGCCATATAGTCATCCCATTCCTCATCATCCACTATAAGTTTTAGATAAGATTTAAACGAGGCATCAAGTATTTCCTTTAGTTTGGCTACATCTGCAATGGCTACAAGTTTATTTGACTCATCCATTTTACCTTCAGAAAGGAAGGTCACAAAACTGAAAGCTTTTTCTAAAGCAATATCCCTATCCGGAGGAGACTGCCAATATTTAAATTCAGAAATCATTTATAGCTATATCCTAAAAGCTATGCAGAACAATTCAATTGTGACAAATTGTCTGATAATTAGTCGATTTTTTATGTTTTTGAATTATTAAACACATTCTTTGAAAACTTGACACAAAAAAAACTGGATGTTAGTCATTTAACCAATCATCCAGTTTTCTGCTTAAATAGTGGACATTAACCTATATAATAGATTAAGAATTCTTAAATTTGATACTATTCTTCAAAAGCACCTAGCTCTTCGTATTCTAAAGGAATAACAGTTCTGTCGGTTTTATCAATAACACCAAATTTATCGTTGCTCTGAACTCTGAAAAATCCATTTTTAAGAAATTTAATTTCAGAATATTTAGGTGCGACCACTTGTTTACCGGTTTTATCAATAAGACCAAATTTATCATTTTTCTTAAAAATTGCAACTCCGGAGTTGAACTCATCTGCATCTTCTAAAGTGGGCTTGATGATGGTTTTTCCTGTTTTGTCTATAAATCCAAACTTATCATTGATGCTAGCCTCAGATAGTCCTTCAGAGAAGCCTGAAAGTCCGTCGAAAGTAGGTTTGATGACTACAGTACCTGCTGAATCAATTGCTCCGTATTTATCACCTAATTGAACAATTGCCAAGCCATCACTGAAATCCGAAATAGATTGATAGGTAGGAGGCACAACTACTTTAGCCTCTGTATTTATATAACCCATCATTCTATTTTTAACAATTCTTAATGTTCCATCCGTTTGATGTGTAATCCTTGCATAGGTACCTATTGGGAAAATGAATTTTCCATCAACCCCAATTACACCCATTTTAGTATCCTGTTTTACCACAGACATTTTGTTTTTGAATGGAGTCGCTTCTAAATATATATTTTTAATAATTTGTTTTCCAGTTTTATCAATAAATCCATATTGACCGCCTTTTTTACACATCCAAATACCATCTCCATAATTTTTGATTTCCTCATAAAGACATTCAACTACTAATTTATTTCCTTTATTAATTAATCCCCATTTGTTGATTTTTCCATCTACCACGGGCTCTAAACCTCCTCTAGTAAAGCCTTCAAATTCTGGGAAAATATAGATTGTATGGAAAATCAGTTTACCTGTTTTATCAATAACATCGTATCCTGGTTTGTTAGGCGTCTGTGTGGCCGCCAATCCTTTATAGAATGTAAAGTTGTCTGCAAACTTAGGTTTAAGAATTTCTTTATTTGCTCTATCTATGCATCCCCAAAAATCACCTTTTTTAACCGCAATAACTCCGTCACTGAAATTACCAATATCATCATACTGAGGTGTAATGATAATTTGACCAGTACTAGAAAGCAAACCATACTTACCTCCTTTTTTAGCTTTGGAAAATAACTCTGCATCTTGTGCGGACAAGTTTAGTCCTATAGTCAGTAAAAGACCATAAATGAGCGCTTGTTTTAATAATAATCCTCTTTTCATTCTACCTATTTTAGTTCTTTATATTTTTATTAGATAATTATATCTATTTATCTTAAAATCAGTGGATTATCTAGTTTTAATTAAACCCATTTTGTAATGTATTCTAATTGAATCAAATGCCTTATGTAGTTCTTATGTGTGCAATATAGGAGTAGAAACCATGCCTACAAAATTTATTTTTAGACATTTCTTTAAAATGGAAGAATTAACTTTTTCTTAATTTTTTATGCAAAAGTCAAGAATCTTAACTTATTAATAGGGGTTTTAGGACAAAAGTCAATTAAATGCGGAATTAATGAGTCTTAAATTTGTTCCATAAATCGAAACATGATAGAATTTAATTCATCCTTTCTAGAAGCATTTAAAGGAAACAAGCCAAATCGTATTCCTGTTTGGTTTATGAGACAGGCAGGGAGGTATCAGCCAGAATATAGAGAAATTAGAAAATCATATTCGTTAGTTGAAATATGTAAAAACCCTAGAATTTGTGCAGATGTTACTTTGCTACCTGTCAAGCAATTAGATGCTGATGCAGCCATTTTGTTTTCTGATATAATGATTCCTTTGATTCAAATGAATATTGATTTTGAAATTAAAGAAGGTATTGGACCTGTGATTGCAAATCCTTTCGCGACGACAAATGACTTGGATTCAGTTCATGAAATAGAATCATTTGAGAAAATAGAATTTGTAGGTGAAGCTACACGTATTTTAAAATCGGAGCTAACTGTTCCATTAATTGGATTTTGTGGAGCTCCTTTTACATTGGCAAGTTATATAATAGAAGGGGGACCATCTAAAAACTATTATAAAACCAAAGCAATGATGTATAATCAACCTTTTCTTTGGGAATCATTAATGAAAAGATTAGCCATATCTATGGGTAGATACTTGAGGTATCAATTAGAAAATGGCGCATCTGCCATTCAAATTTTTGATAGTTGGGTTGGTTCCCTAAGTGTTTCTGACTACAAGACTTATATATATCCATACATGCAATTGTTATTTGAGGAGCTTCAGTCATTTGATGTTCCTAAGATACTATTTGGAGTAAATTGTAATCATCTTTTAAGGCTTCAAAAGGAAAGTGGAGCAAATGGTATTGGGTTGGATTGGAGAGGGAACTTTAAGGAAGCGAGGCAATTATTAGGATTAGAAATAACATTACAAGGTAATCTTGATCCTGCATTATTATTAGCAGACTGGCATATAATAGAAAAACAAATCGACCGGATCTTAGAAGAGAAACAAGACCATAGATTTATTTTCAACCTTGGGCACGGAATTATGCCTCAAGCATCAATTGACACCTTAAGAAAAATAAGCGATTACGTTCATTCAAAATCAAACTAAATAAAAAAATGACACATAAAAAAGGCATATTACTAATGGCTTACGGAAGTCCTAATTCTATTGAAGATATAGAACCATATTATACAGATATAAGAAAAGGCCGTAAACCGACTCCGGAATTATTGGAGGAATTAACAGATAGGTACCAAACTATTGGGGGAAAAACACCTCTTTTGCAAATCACTACTGAACAAATGAAATCTTTACAGGAGTTGGTAGGTGATCAATATCAAATATTTTTAGGGATGCGTCATTGGAATCCTTGGATTGCAGAAGCCATTCAAGAAATGAAGGATGCAGGGATTACACAGGCTGTAGGTATTATTATGGCGCCTCATTTTTCCTCTATGTCGATTGCCAAATATATAGAATGTGTTGAAAAAGGAATGGAAAAGGTAGATTACCATATTCCATTTAAATATATTCAAAATTGGCATGTCCATCCTAGTTTTCTGGAGGGATTGATAGAGAAAATTGAAATCGCTGAAAACAATTTTGCCCAAGCAGGAGTAGATAAGAGTCAATTGCACTACATATTTACTGCACATTCTTTACCTGAAAAGATTTTAGAGGTGTCAGACCCTTACAGAGATCAATTATTAGAAACATGTAGATGGATTGCTAAATTAAAAGGAATATCTAATTGGGATTTTGCTTTTCAGTCTGCTGGAAGAACGCAAGAAAAATGGTTAGGTCCTGACTTATTGGATAAAATAGAAGAACTCCATCAAAAAGGTCAAAATAACATATTAATTTGCTCTGTAGGGTTTATCATAGACCATTTAGAGGTATTATATGATATTGATATAGAGGCAAAAGAATATTGTGCCACCAAAGGAATCCGAATAGAAAGAGCACCTAGCTTGAATAATCATCCAAAACTTACCTCTCTTTTTAAAGAAATCATAGACTTGAAGTTTGAGGATTTTAGATAATATTATATTAGGCGGAGGTATAAGTGGATTATCTTCCGCCTATTATTTGAAGAAATCAGGATTATCCAACTTTTTAATCTTGGAATCGAATTCAAGATTAGGCGGTAAAATCAATACCTTCCTTGAGGAAGGTTTCCTCATAGAGGAAAGTGCAGATTCATTTGTAACTACAAAGTCGTATGCACTCGATTTAATAAAAGATTTGGGTTTAGAAGACCAAATTATTCAACCTTTAACCAATGATTTCTTTTTTTTAGGAAATGAAGGATTAATTCCTCCTCCTAAAGGATTGGTTAATATGGTACCAACAAATATAGATTTATTTCAAGAATATCCATTTTTTACACAAAATGGGAAAGATGAGGTTTTGAATGAACGTTTTATTTCACCTAATTTGAATCAAGAAGATGAATCTTTCGGAAACTTTATCACTAGAAGGTTTGGAAAGGAAATGTTGGAAAAATATGCAGCTCCCTTGTTTCAAGGAATTTATGCTACTCCTGTAGATGAACTAAGTTTAAACGCAACTTTTTCTAATCTAAGATTAATGGAGCAAAAATATGGTTCCCTTACTGCAGCAAATCAAGAACTAAAGCTTAAAGGAGATAGGAGTCGATCTACATTTGCAGGTTTAAGAAAAGGAATAGGAAGTCTGATTGACGCCTTAGAATTACAAATTAAGGATAATTATCTATTGAAGGAAAAGATAGAAGCCATTGTCGTAGAAGATGAATTTATTAGAGTAAACACGTCAAATACTAGTTATTATGCTAAATCCTTAATCAATACCTTACATCCTGTAATTTTTAATGGTTTACTTGGTGTTTCCTATCCAACTGAGCTAAGTCAGGGATCATCCATTTTATTAACACTTGGTTATAAATCAGAGGATGTGATTAATGTGCCCAATTGTTCAGGATTTATTGCATTTGATGATTATGATGGAAATATTTCTGCTGCAACTTTTTCTTCAAAAAAATGGGAAAACAGAGCTACTAATGGATTTGACTTGTTTAGAATTTTTGTCAAAAAAGAAACCTGTTTAAATCTTCCAGAGGAAGAATTGACAATATTGATCATCAATGAATTTAATCAATTATTCAAAATTGAAGCAAGTCCGTGTTATATTAGAACGACTAACTGGAGCAATGCACTTCCTCAATACAAAATTGGGCATTTAAATAAAATTGATTCTTGGCAAAAATCCGTTATTCACCCAAAAATAGTCCATATAGGGTGTGCAATTAATGGTGTAGGTATTCCTGATTGTATCCATTCAGGTAAAAATGCAGCTAATAGTATCAAGGATTTGCTTGAATGTGCATAAAATATTAACTAGGTGATTTTTATTACTGACTTTAGTCAAGCTATGAACAAAAGAATAGAAGGAAATTTGTCAATTCATGTAGTTCCAAAGTTAAATTGAAACAAATCTTAGGTGTTGAATTGAGCCATCAAAAGGCTCCCTTAGCTATTAGAGAAGGACTTTCCTTAGACAAAGAACAGTACTTTGCTGCCTTAACTGACCTAAAAAATCAATTTGAGGAGTGCTTTCTTATAACTACTTGCAATAGACTGTCCTTATATGCCTATTCTGACACTATTGAGGAATTAACAGCATTCTTTCAAAGATTTGGGTCAATAGAATCCTACCTAACTATTTTAGACAGCACTTCATCTGCAACCAGACACTTATTTTCAACCACTTCTGGCTTAGAGAGTCAAGCAATCGGTGAGCATGAAATATTAGGACAAATTAAAAATTCTTATTCCTTTGCACTAGAACTAAATGCAGTAGGATCTATTTTTAATGAATTTGTTAAACGCGCAATTCATACAGGAAAAAGGGTACGAAAGGAGACCTCCATTGGAATGTATCCTGTGAGTTTGGCAAGTGTTTCCATGGATGTTTTAAAGGATTCCTACAAGGACTTGAATGGAATCAATTGGTTGATTTTAGGAACTGGGGAAATGTCCACCATTATTTTAAAATTAATAGCTAAAAAGTCAAGGGAAAAACTATTTATAGCTAGTAGAACTCCTGAAAGAGCGACAATGGCCGCTAAGCAAAATAATGGAACTGCAGTCTCTATGGATCAAATAAAGGAAATTCTTCCTGAAATTGACGTTGTTATCGGTTGTACACATGCAGATAGTCCAATTTTGTATAAAGCGGATTTAAATGTACTTCCAGCAGATAAATATATGACTTTTATAGATTTAGGTTTGCCTCGTAATTTTGATGTGCATATAAAGTCAATTCGCAATTATAAATTATTTGACTTGGATGATCTTAAATCCTTAACCTACGAAGGTTTAAGAAAACGACAGGACGAGATTCCAAAAGCAATCCAAATTATCAATGAGGAATTGGTTGAATTTGAAAATTGGATGCAAACCAGAACCATTGCTCCTATTATTTCTGAATACTACTCAATGCTTCAGAAAATAACAGATGAGGAGTTCAATTGGATATTACCTAAAATGGGTAATTTGGATGAACAACAAAAAAAAGTATTAAAAGAAGCGCTTGGACGCATAGGAAGAAGACTATCAGGTAAACCCATTGAGAATCTGAAGAATTTTGCTATTAACCAAGAAGTGAGTTCTAATAAAGTCGATACATTTAAAGAAATCTTTGAGCTTTAATTATCATTTTCAACGCTAAAAAAAATGTCAGGGAAAACGCATTTTGTAGTCGGAACGAGGGCAAGTCTTTTAGCAACTACCCAAACCAATCAATTTCTAAATGAACTTAAGCAGGTCAATTCTAAACTCACGTTTGAGATCAAAACAATAGTCACAAGCGGTGATTTAGGGCTTTTACAAGAGTTAGGTGCTTTTACGAAAGAGGTTGAAATCGCGTTACTAAAAAATGAAATCGATTTTGCAATACATAGTTTAAAGGATTTACCAATCGACCAACCAGAGGGTTTAACATTGGCTGCTATGTTAAAACGTGGCGATGTAAGGGATTGTCTTATCAGTACAAAAATTGACAATATATCTAATATCACAGAATCAGTTGTTTTAGGTACGACTTCTAAGCGGAGGACACTTCAAATAAAGAATTTAAATAAATCCATTGAGACCAAAGATTTTAATGGAAACATTGTATCCAGAATTGATAAAATGGAAGCTGGTCAAGTTGATGGTGTTATTTTGGCTTTGGCAGGTATCCAGAGAATTGATTTACAAAATAAGGTAAAGCAAATATTCAGCATTGAGGAAATTGTCCCTGCAGTAGCTCAAGGAATTCTTGTTGCTGAATGCAGAAAAGAGGATTATCAAACCCTAACAATCTTGCAATCTGTTGATGATGCGAATACAAGATTTGAGGCAAATGCAGAAAGGGAATTCTTAAAAGCTTTAGGTGGAGGATGCAGAATGCCTATGGGTGCTAATTTAAATTATTTGGATGAACAAAACCTTAGTTTCCATTATTTTTACGCCGATGAACAATCAGAATATCAAACTAAAGGCGTTTTTCAATGCAAAAAGGATGAATTTGAAAATAATTTATCCATAGTAGTTGACAAAATATTGGCAAAAATATAGATTGCTGAATGAGTTTATTATTAATCAATTCCAAGTCAAATAGGATTAGTCTATTAGAAAAAGAATTGAGGGCAAATTTTGGGGACTTACAAATCTTATCGACCCAAGAGGTTATCATTAATAAAGTTCCTGATTTATTTAATCGAATTGAACTTGATAAGAAAGTCATTTTTGTTTTTACTTCTAAAAATGGGTGGGAAGCTTATTTAGAGAATTTAGAATTCTTTAATGGTATTGAATATATTAGTTATTGCTTCTTGGGTGCAATACCTGAAAATTTCCCAATAGAATTAGAATCAAATCTATATTCATTGGCAAATATTCCTAAAAACTACCTAGAATTATTTGAAATGGTTGCATATCCAGATAATTATATTTATTGGTTTACAGGAGGTTATAGCAATCAAGAGCAGGTAATGGCCTTGTTTAATGAGAGAAATTCTAAATTAGAAGTAATCAACACCTATTCAATTATTGATATTCCATTTGATGAAGCTGTTTTAAATCAAAATTTTGAAGGCTTGATTATTACTTCACCATCTGTGGTAGAATCCTTAATTAGGCAAAAACCTAATCTGAAGGTAATTTTGCAGAAAAATCAGATTTTTTGTTTAGGAAAGTTGACAGCCGATAAAATAATTGAATTAAACCTAGGATTACCAAAATTTCCTCCCGATCCACAAATCAATCAATTAATTGAATTATTAAACGCATAATTTAGTTCAGAATACAAAAATGCAAAGAAATAGAAGGCTAAGAATAAAGCAATCCTTAATCGATATAACTGCTGAAAATCAGTTAAATGTTAACGATTTTGTCTTCCCAATGTTTGTTAAAGAAGGGAACAATATCAAAAATGAAATACCTTCTATGCCTGGTCAATACCATTATTCGGTAGATAACCTTGCTAAAGAAATTGAGGATATATCTAATCTGGGATTAAAATCGGTTTTGTTGTTTGGCATTCCAAATCATAAAACAGAAGATGGAAGTTCATCGTTTGAAGGGGATGGAGTGGTTCAACAAGCAATAAAAGTGATTAAAGCCACTAATCCTAAATTGACAATTATGACCGATGTTTGTGTTTGTAGTTATACCTCATCTGGACATTGTGGAATTTTGAACAATGAAAAAGGAATCATTGATAATGATTTATCCATTGAGCTTTTGGCAAAAATGGCCTTGAGTCATGCTCAAGCAGGAGCGGATGTTGTTGCACCAAGTGCCATGATGGACTTTCAGGTAGAGTCCATTAGAGAAATATTGGACTTGAATCATTTTGAAAACACTGCCATAATGGGATATTCTGCAAAATATTACTCCTCTTGTTATGGTCCCTTTAGGGAAGCTGCTGATTCTGCACCTCAATTTGGAAACAGATCCTCCTATCAAATGGATATTAGAAATTCCAAGGAAGCAATCCTAGAAGCTGAAAATGACATTCTAGAGGGTGCTGACATCATCATGGTCAAACCTGCCATGTTGTTTTTAGACATCATTAAAGAGTTAAGTCAGAATTTTAATCATCCAATAGCGGCTTATAATGTTAGTGGTGAGTACTCTATGCTTAAAGCGGCAGCGGAAAAAGGCTGGATTAATGAAAAAGCCATGATATTAGAAATGGCAACCGCTATTAAAAGAGCGGGGGCAAAAATCAACATTACTTATTTTGCAAAAGAATTAGCTAAAATTATTAAAGATATTCAATAAAAATGTACGACGATAAACGCTTTTTAACCTATTACGGTCTTTTTAAATTCACTCCTGAATTTTATCATTTGAATTCAGAGGAAAGGGCCATTTTTTTACATAAATTTTTTGAAGTTCAAAAACAATTATCCACTCAAGTTTGGTTTAATTTAATATATCCATCAAGGCAAGAATATGACATATTAGTATGGCACAATCAAATCATTGAAAATGATTTAGATATTGCTGATTTGTTAAAAAGATTGGCTCATGCCGATTTTGGATTCAGAAAATACATGGATTTAGAAAAGAATTTCTGGGGAGTTACAAAACCATCCATGTATTCAAAAGCAAAAAAATCTGCTCAAGAATTAGATCCTTTTGAAAAAGATATGCGTAAAACCTATTTTACCATTTATCCTTTTACCAAAACTACAGAGTGGTATTTAAAAACAAGAGAAGAGCGTCAAGAGATGATGAATGAGCACATCAGAATTGGAAAACAATATGCTGAAATTACTCAGTTATTATTGTACAGTTTCGGTATTCAAGATCAAGAATTTATTGTCGCTTACGAAATGGAAAACCTTCCGCTTTTTAGTGATTTGGTTTATGAATTAAGAGGTTCGGTGGCAAGATTATACACATTAATAGATACTCCAATTATTACCTCTATTAAAATAGAAGAATCAGAACTAATATCTACCTTGAGCAATGACTGGGATTCAAACATCTAATTCCAAGGCACTATTTGAAAGGGCGTCAAAATCGTTAGTAGGAGGGGTTAACTCTCCAGTTAGGGCTTTCAAATCAGTAGGAGGGAACCCTTTATTTATTAAAAAAGCACTAGGCGCCTATTTATATGATGAGGACGATAATCGTTTTGTAGATTATATTGGTAGTTTTGGTCCTGCTATATTAGGACATAGCCATCCAATGGTGGTAAAAGCGGTATCGGAATCCTTGGAAAATGGGTTTTGTTATGGTGCGTCTAATAGCAAAGAAATAGAGCTCGCTGAACTTGTCAAAGAGGCATTCCCTAACATGGATAAAATCCGCTTTGTTAATTCTGGGACAGAGGCCGTAATGTCAGCAATCAGGTTGGCAAGAGGATA
>Ga0114962_10002070_pt1 | contig 17031 bp, 22 predicted proteins | sample C_130820_MF_Meta_FD_87017 | JGI IMG/M metagenome (GOLD analysis project Ga0114962, IMG submission 87017) | Freshwater microbial communities from Lake Croche, Canada to study carbon cycling - C_130820_MF_MetaG | ecosystem: Environmental > Aquatic > Freshwater > Lake | place: Lake Croche, Canada...
ATATACACACAAGCAGGATTTTTAACATCTTCTTTGGTACCAACAACTTTTGGTCGTTCTATTACAATGGGTACGGCTACATTATGGAAGTTATTAATGATGGCTTGGTCGTATGAGAATGGTTTAGCTTTACCTGATATGTTACCAAAACGTGATTTTGTTGGTGGTTTATCTAGACTTTTACATTTAGGATTTAGTAAAAATATTGCTAAGTTTGACTACGCGTCACTTTATCCGTCAATACAGTTAACACATGAGGTATTTCCTAATTGTGATATTACAGGTGCGTTAAGAGCTATGTTATTATATCTTTCAGATACACGTAATAAGTACAAAGCTTTAATGAATGAGGCGGCAGCAAATGGTGATTATAAATTATCATCAATGTATGATAAAAAACAATTACCTATTAAGATTTTAAATAACTCAGCTTTTGGTTCTATTTCAGCTCCTTATATTTTCCCTTGGGGTGATATAGATATTGGTGAACAAATTACTTGTACAGGTAGACAATATCTTCGTGGTATGATTAAATTCTTTATGGATAGAGGTTATACTCCTTTGGTTTTAGATACCGATGGTGTTAATTTTTCATGTCCTGAAGATGCTAAAACAAGAGAATATATTGGTAAGGGTTTTCATCGTTTTTCTAAGAAAGATAAAGTTTATACAGGTATTGATGCCGATGTAGCTGAATATAACGAAAGGTTTATGTTTGGTGCTATGGGTCTTGATATTGATGATATTATGGAGGCCACAATTAATTTATCTAGAAAAAACTACGCAATTTTAAAACCTGGTGGAAAAGTTAAATTAACAGGTAATACAATTAAAGGTAAGACGATACCAAAATACATTGAAAAGTTTTTAAATAAGGCAATTAGACTATTGTTAGATGGTAAAGGAAAAGAATTTGTTGATTATTATTATGAATATTTAGAAACAATTTATAACAAACAAGTACCATTAGTTGATATAGCTAATAAATCAAAAGTTAAAAAAACCATTGAATCTTATTTAAGAAGAGGTAACGATAAAAATGGTAGAGGATTACCTAGACAGGCTCATATGGAACTTATTATTAGAGATAACATCCCAACAAGTTTAGGTGATACATTGTATTATGTTAATAACGGTACTCGTAAATCACATAACGATATATCCACAAGTAAGACTAAAAAAGACCCACCTGAAGGAACACTTAAATTTAACTGTTATTTAATTACGGAAGACCAAATTAAAAAGAACCCTGATTTAACAGGGGAATATAACGTACCAAAATATATTGAGGCTTTTAATAAAAAAGTATTACCATTATTAGTGGTATTTCCATTACATGTTAGAGAAGCTTTAATTATTGAAGACCCAGAACATAAACAATTTTTTACATCTAAAGAGTTACAACTTATTGGTGGTATTGCCACAGACCCAGAGGACCAAGACAGTCTTGAAGAATTGATGACTATGAGTGATGCTGAAATTGAATTTTGGAGAAAGAAGGGGATTTCACCTAATTATATGCATAGAGACCGTTTTGAAGAAATGAAAATTGAAGAAAAAACAATAGGATTAAAAAGACAAATTGGTTAATAAATGGTTTTTGTTTGATATTTATAAAAAAAAGTAATTATGATTAACTGGGGTAAAATAAATATAAACGAATTAGTTAATAAAGACGGTACTAGAATAGGAGCCAATAATGTTCAAATTGGTCAGAATAATTCTAAATCGGCCTCAAATAGTACTTCTGACCCAATGTATGACCCAGAAGACGGAGACCAATTAAAAAATGCTGTATCACAACAAAGACAAAATGGGTATAGAGGTTGGAAAGCAACAATGTTGTTACCAATGCCTCAAGCCATTTCTTATATGTCTGATGTTGACCATATGAGTGATGAAAAATCAGAAGATTTAGAATGGTGGGAAGATGTTGATGCTTTAACCACAGATTTAAGTAATGCTTTAGATGTTCAAATTGATTTAGAATATTTACAAGATTTTGAAGAATTTTCAGGACATCCGTATTGGCAATCAAAAGAAGAATTTGAAAAATCTTTTATAAATTGGTGGGATAATAAAGAAAAGTATTACACAGATAGAGTGTCAGAATCATCAAAGAAAAAAATGACTAAGATGGTTGAGGATATTGTTAATAAAAAATTTTCTAAGGAAGTTTTAAATAAAGTTAAAACTAATGGTGATATAAATAAAAACGGTGTCCCTGATATTGAAATTATTTCAGATGAAAACCCTCTATTAGTTAGAAAAGTTAAAAATTTAATTGATATTATATCAAAAAATCAGGCAACTGGTGAACAAAAAGGTGTTATTTTAAATTACTTAATAAACAATATAGGTAGTACAGACATTCCAATGGAGTATAAAAGTGAAATGTTGAAAAAATTAAGATAATGGCTAATAGTTCACTACAGGGGTATAGTTGGGATTTACCAGAAGAGTTACATAGCCACCTTAAACGTACTATGAACGCTTATAAAGGTGATAAAAACGTTGATGGGTATAAGAGACTTAATGGTTTAATTAATGAACCTAAAGTTAGTTATGAACAATTAAAAAGAATTAAAAACTTTTTTGATAACCATAGTACCGCTGGTGTTGATTACATGGATGATAAAAAACAAGATACTGAATTTATATTAAATGGTAGTCGTAAAATGAGGGATTGGGTTAACAGAACTTTGGGTACTGCAAGAGATAATATCAGTAAAGTAAAAAATGTACAAAAAGATTCAGGTACCGCTATTAAGAATACACATATTGGCTCACATACAAAAGCTGGTTTCACAACAAATTCCATTAAACCACATTCAACAAGTGATATAAAAATCAAAAAAGAAAGTTATGATGATATTTATATTAGAAAAGAGGTTAAATTAATGGAATCTCTAATAAACATTTTTGATAAAAACAAAGAATTATGGCAAACGGACAACAAATCTCACCAGTTTTAACTGACCCAAGTAGTGTTCAGGACATGGGGCCAGGTGGTGTTTTAAACCAACTACCAAGCTTAAAAGCTACAGCTGATTTTGAAAGACTTAAATTAACTGTACTTAACGATTTTAAAGATACTCCTGCTGATAGATACAGTGCACAACATGCTGACGCTATAAGTGATGGGGATAATAAAGGTCGTGGAGAAAATAGTAATGAGGTTGGTACTAATATCGATAAATTAACTAAAAACACTTTATTATATTCTTCAGGTAATAAATACAAACCTGGTATGGGGTATGACAATAAAAACTTCCCAGAACAACATTGGTAGAATGAGACTTTACTCTATTTTAAAAGAGATTATTTTAGAGGAAGCTTCAGATGCTGAGGTTGGTAACGCTATTGTAAAACATGAACTTGTTAAAATACGTTATCAAGAAGAAGACGGTACTTATAGTACCAGATATATTGAATCTTATGTTTTAGGTAATTCTAAAAAAAGTAACAAAATAATAAGAGTATATCAATATGCTGGTGATACAAATACCGAATTTGGTTGGAAGACTTTAAGAACTGATAAAATAGTAGATTGGGAATCACTAAATGAAAAACCTTTTAGTAACCCTATATCTGATAGAATATATGGCTCACCAAAGTACAACAAAAGCGGTGACAAAAGCATGATAACAATATACAAACAAGCAAAGTTTTAAAATGGATCCTAGATTATTGGAAATATTAAAAAAGGCAAAACAAATTGATAAGGCAGCAGAAAAATTTGATAACGGAGCTGTTAAAAAATCAAAAACAGCCGGACTAACAAGTCAAATGATGGATGACGGTGATTCTAGTTATGGAATTACAGAGTCTATTAAAAAAGATGTTGGTTCAGAAAATTACAATCAAGCGGTTAAAAGTTCAAAACTACCAGCAGCTATTCAAAGAGCTATGTTAGAAAACCCAATACCACAAGCAGGTGGTAATTTTGATGTTGATGAAGATACTATAAAACAATTAAGAGGCGAAAGTCGTTCATCAGTACCTTCATATAGTGAAGAAGATGAAGTTGATTTTTATGAAAAACCTGCCCCAAGAAAAAAAATAATACGTGAAGAACAAGTTAGTTCTAGTTCTGTTAATGTAGATGAAAATTATTTAAGAAAATTAATAGCCTCTGAATTAACAAAGGCGTTACCAAAAGTTATAGAACATTATTTCGATAGTCGTTTAGTAAAAGAAAACGTTCAATTTAAAGCAGGTAGTACAATCTTTTCTGGAACTGTTATGCCAATGCCAAAAGTTAAAGGAAAGAATAACATTTAGTCTAAAAAAAACAAAGCCATGGAAAAAGGATGTGGTTGCAAAGGCAACAAAGGTACACCAAAAGGAAAATAATAATTTATCCTTTACAAAATCATTAAAAAACCCCACTTTTATCGTGGGGTTTTTTATTTTATAAATAATACAAATTAATAATATATATGGAAAAAATTAAAGTTTTAGTAATACCTTCTGATAGATCAGGAGTATCGAAATTTAGGTCTGTTGACCCACATTTAAAATTACAAGAGTTATTCCCAAACGATTTCTTTGTTGATATCGTAACAGCTGGGACTGATGGTATTGATTGGGGTAATGACAATTACTTGAAACAATTTAATATCTTACATTTTCATAGAACTATTAGTGCTGTGATAAATGGGCAATTACAACCTTTATATGGTGAGAACGCTAAAAAAGTTTTTGATAAACTTAAAGGTATGGGTATTACAATTATTATGGATATTGATGATTATTGGATGCCTACATTTGATCATCCAGCCTACCCATTGTTGAAAAAATCTAAAATTGATGATTTAATTAAAGAAAATTTTAGAATGGTTGATTATGTAACAACTACAACAAAAATATTTGGTAAAGAAATTGAAAAATTTAATAAAAATGTAATTGTATTACCTAACGCTATTGACCCTGATGAACCACAATTCAAAATAAAACCTGTTAAGAGTGATATAAAAACTAGAATTGGTTGGTTAGGTGGTTCTTCACATTTAAATGATTTAGATTTAATGAAACAAGGTTTAACTAATTGGGTAAATTCTCCTGAAGGAAAAGAATCACAATTAGTTGTTTGTGGGTTTGACTTAAGAGGTAGTCTAACAGAAACAAATCAACAAACAGGTGAACAAACAACAAGAAAGATTTTACCTAAAGAAAGTGTTTGGTGTCGTTATGAAGAAATGTTTACTGATAATTATAAAAATTTATCACCTGAATATAAAAAACACTTATTAAAATATTCCCAAGACGATGATAACTCATATAATGATGTTAATGAACCATATCGTAGAGTTTGGACAAAACCTATTACAACTTACGCGTCAAACTATAATAATTTTGAAATTTCTTTGGCACCATTAAAACCACATATCTTTAATAAATCTAAATCACAATTAAAAGTTATTGAGGCTGGTTTCCATAAGAAAGCTTTAATCGCACAAGACTTTGGTCCTTATACCATCGACTTAGTTAACGTAATTGAATATGGTGGAACTATTAATGAAAATGGTAACGCAATTCTCGTAGACTCAAATAGAAATCATAAAGATTGGTTAAAAGGTATTAAATTTTTACACAAAAATCCTGAAATGGTTGAACATATGGGTAATAATCTTTATAATACAGTAATTGAAAGATATCACATTGATGTTGTGACAAAAACTAGGGCAGAATTTTATAAATCTGTTGCTGGTGGTAAACAAAAAGAAGTTAAACAGTTAATACAAGAAACAAATGCAATTTAATATTGAAAAATTATTATTTTTTGACATCGAAACGGTAAGTCAGTATAAAGAATTAGACGAACTACCAGAACAAGAATTAAAATTATGGTTATCGTATTATGATAACTTTAAGGATCGTGTTACAGATAAATCAAAATTATCTAGTACGGAAAGAGATTTTTCTACTGAGACAGATAATAAAAATAAAAAAGAAACCTACAGACAAACAGCAGCATTCTTTCCTGAATTTGGGAAGGTTGCCTGTGTTTCTTTAGGTTTTGTAACAAAAAATGGTAAAACTAAATTTGAATCTTTTTATGGGAAAGACGAATTAGAAATCCTAAAAAAATTAAGAGAAGTTTTTGATAAAGTAGAAGGTATTGGTTTTGACTTATGTGGTCAAAATATAAAAGGTTTTGATATTCCTTTTTTAGGTAAACGTTATGTAATTAACGGATTAAAACCACCATCTATTTTTCCTAAACATGATACTAAACCTTGGGAAATGAGGGTTTTAGATACTAAAGATGTTTGGTCATTTGGTAGTAAATGGGGCTTAGGTTCTTTAGATTTAATCTGTTCTGTGTTAAAAGTAGACTCACCAAAAAACGGTGATGTTAAAGGTGATAATGTTAACACTAATTTTTGGTCTGACAATCACGAAGAAATAAAAGAGTACTGTGAAAAAGACGTTAAGGCTCTTATAGATATAATAACAAAATTTAATTCATTAAAATAAATGGGTGATATTAACGAATACGTAAAAGAATTAAAACAATTAAAAAGTTTAGGTTTAATTGACGGTGAACAAGCTGAAGAATTAGATAGATTAATCGGTATTGTAGAATCTTTAGGTGATACAAAAGAAGAAGAAACTAAAGAGGCTGACAAATATAAAATAGAAATAAAATATGTTAACACATCAAAAAACGAAGAACCAACTTGGGCAAAAGAAGGTGATTCAGGTTTTGATTTAAGAGCAAATCTTCCTGATGGTAAAAAAGAAATAACTTTACAACCGTTTGAAAGAATGTTAATACCTACAGGACTTTATTTTGAGTTGCCTGATGGCTTTGAATTACAAGTTAGACCAAGAAGTGGTCACTCACTTAAAACTGGTTTAATGGCAATCTTAGGTACTGTAGATACAGGTTATCGCGGAGAGGTTAAAGTTATTATGATTAACTTAAACAAAGAACCCCAAAAAATCGAACAAGGTGAAAGAGTTGCACAAGGGGTGGTTACCTCAAGAATTAGTAATGATTTTGGTCGATTAATTAAATTAGATTCAGTAAAAGAATTAACTGAAACCGAAAGAGGATCTGGTGGTTTTGGTTCAACAGGTAAACATTAAAATATGAGTTATAAACCGTTACCTTGGTACTTGACCATAAAGAATTCTAACATAGAAGGGTTAGGGCTTTTTACTACTGAAGATATTGATAAAAATTTTCGTATTGGTATTACGCATGTAAAGGATGTTAGATTTGAAAATGGATATTCTAGAACACCTTTAGGTGGATTTTTTAATCATTCAGATGAACCAAATTGTAAAGTAGTCTATGAAGATGATTTTATCTTTTTAGAAACAATAAATGAAATAAAAGCAGGTGAAGAAATAACATCAATTTACACATTTTACAACCCAACAAAATAGTATGTCAGTAGTAGCGGTTAGAATAGAAAAAAATAAAATTATCATAGGTGCCGATAGTATCCTAGTTAATGGTTATACCCAAGAAAAAGATAAACTAGCGAAATTATTCCAAAACGATTTTATGGTGGTTGGTGATGTTGGTCAGGCACAAGAAGGTGCTTTATTCCAAATATATACCAAAACAAGAAAACCTAGAGAAGCAAGTATTGAAGGTATTACAGAATTTTTATTTGAATTCTATCAATGGAAAAAAGAAAAAACTGAAAGTACTGAATTAACAAACGATTATATTATTGTTTTTGAAGGTAAGGCCTTTTTAGTTGAAGGGTTTTATGTTAAAGAAATTAAAGAATATATGGCTATAGGAGCTGGTATGGATTTTGCTTTAGCGGCTTTATATCTAGGGTCTTCAGTACATGACGCTATTAAAACAGCTTGTCACCTATCAATTTTATGTGAAGAACCCATAAACATTATAGAAATTAATAAAAAATAAAATGAAATTTAACTTTATAAAAGATAATAAAAAAATGGAAAACCTATATGATTACTTTTTACATTATAACATTTATACCGAAGAGTGGAATGCTATTTTAAGAAATGAATCTAGTCAATACATGAATGGTGTTAATAGAGATACTGTCATTTTTGCTGATAAAGATATTAATAAACTAATTGAAAAAATTAACTCTTTAGAAATTGTAAAAAATATATGATTAGTGTAGCATACTCAACTAGAACACCAAATAAACAATTTCAAGAACACATTAAAAAAACTATAGGTGTTAAAGAATATGAAATTTATGAAATTGTTAACAATGGTGATAAACCATTAACTGAATGTTATAATCAAGGTTTAGATAATACTAAAAATAATATTGTCGTTTTTTGTCATGACGATATTATTCTAAAGGAAAATTGGGGTAAAAAAATAGTTAAACACTTTAAAGAAAGTGAATATGGTATTTTAGGTATGGCCGGTACAACTGATATGTCAGATATTGGTCGTTGGTGGCAAGATACCACTAAAATGGTTGGCATTGTTTCACATTCACACGAAGGTAAAACATGGGAAAATAGATACTCAAACAATTTTGTGGATGATGTGATTGAAACTGTTATGTTAGACGGTTTATTTTTTGTTGTTAATAAAGAAAGAATTAAACAAAGATTCGATGAAGACTTTAAGGGATTCCATTTTTACGATGTAGATTTTACTTTTAATAACCATTTAAACGGTGTTAAAGTTGGTGTTATGTTTGACGTTAAAATAACACATAAATCTATTGGTAAGACTAATGATGAATGGGAAAAAAATCGTGAACAATTTGTTGAGAAGTATAAACAAAGCCTACCACACAATATAAAACCTGAATTAAGATACGACCAATACAAAGATATAAAATTAAAAGAGTACCCTAAATTAGGTATCATCATACCAACAAAAGGTAATGTCGATTTACTAAAACAGTGTATACATTCTATACATGATTTTGATGTGTATACTAATTTTAAAATATATATTGCTGATACAGGATCATCAGATGAAGAAAAAACAGAAATAAAAAGTTTTATCTCAAAAATGCCTTATATAAATTTAATAGAATATGATTTTTATAACTTCGCTGTTATTAATAATGATGTTGTAGAAAACCATATAGATAAAGATACAGAGGTTTTACTGTTTTGTAACAACGATATTAAATTGGTTAATAATGCCATCACAAGAATGATGGATGTTTATATTAAAAATAAAAAAACTGTTGGTACAATTGGTTGTCGCCTTCATTATGAAGATAACACAGTTCAACATTCTGGTGTTGTAATGTTTTTACATCAAAATAGACAAGTAGGTATTTCTCATTATGGGTTACGTTCTTACCACACATACCATGATTGTTTAAAAAGAGATATATTTGGTAATACAGCAGCATTTATGATGATGTCAAAAAATTTATTTAACGAAATAGGTGGTTTTGAATCTTCATACCGTGAATGTTTTGAGGATGTTCAGTTAAACGTAGAATGTATTAACAGAAATAAAGATAATATGTTTGTTGGTGAGGCTGTTTGTTATCATTACGAAAGTCAAACTAGAAATAAAAGTGAAGATAAATTAAAACGTGAATCGGAAGACTATACAAAAAAGTTAATACCGTTTATACTTAAAAATAAAAAAACATATAACTACTTCACCAACATTAAAGCAAAAGATTTTGAAGAAATGTTGAAACAAGCTAGACAAGAACAATTAAATAAACAAAATGAGGTTAGGAGTTTCATATAATCTATTTGATGGTGAGGAGCTTTTAGAAGGTTCAATAAAACAAATAAGACGACATGTTGATTATATAAGTGTTGTTTATCAAACAATATCTAACTTTGGTAATCCTTGTAACACAGAATTAGTACCACTTTTAGAAAAATTAAAATCTGAAGGGTTGGTAGATGAGTTATTTAAATACTCACCTAAAATTAATAAAGGTGGACACTCTAATGAAATCCAAAAAAGAAATATAGGGTTAGCGTTATCACAAGGAGCTGGTTGTACTCATCACATGTCTATGGATTCTGATGAATATTATTTAGGTTCAGAATTTGAAAACCTTAAAAAAATTGTGACAGAAGGTGATTACGATTCATCTTATTGTCAAATGCAAACTTATTATAAATCTTTTGAATATATTTTAGATCCACCAGAAACTTATTACGTTTCTTTAATTTTTAAAATTAAAAACGATTCTAATTATGTTTTAATGGCACCATCACCAGTATTAGTTGACCCAACTAGAAGACTATCACCAACTAATAACCCTATAGTATTAGAAAGAAAAAATATTGAATTACATCATATGAGTTTTGTAAGAAATAACGTATCATTAAAACTTAATAATTCATCAGCTAATATATCTTTTAATAATAAAATAATTGATATAACGAATCATTACAATAATTGGACATATCCCAATAAAGTTATGTGGGCAAGTGGTGAGTTATTAAATGTTAAAAAAATTAAAAATTATTTTGATGTTAAAACCTAAAATAGCCGTATTGGTACACTTATTTTATATAGATTTATGGTCTGATATAGAAAATTATTTAAATAATTTAAGTGATTTTGAATACGATTTACATATTAACCTTGTTGATGGTCATTATGAAGATGATGTTATCGAAAAAATAAATAAATTTAAACCAAACACCAAGTTTTTAAAATCACCTAATAAAGGTGTTGATGTTGGTGGGTTCTTATTTTTATACGATTCTTTAGAACATGAATATGATTTAATTTTAAAAATACACACTAAAAAAAGTTTAGGGTTAAATGATAAACCGTCAGATTATGTTAAAGTATACGGACTTCAATCAGCTAAACAAAAAGGCCAAGAATGGTTTTATAAATTAATGGATGGCGTTTTAAAATCTAAAAATCAAGTTAAAGACATTGTTGAATTATTAAGTAATGAAACCCCTTTCGCTATGGCTGGTTTAGATTGTGAAACATACGTTGGGCCTAATATTAATTATTTAAAAAATTTAACAAATAATTTTAATATACCCATTGAATTTAATGGTACTAGAATTAAAAACGGTTGTTTTGTTGGGGGTACAATTTTTTGGGTTAAAAATGATATTCTTAAAAAATATTTAACTAAGGAAAATACACAATATTTACTAAACATTTTACCGAAAGGTTATCACAATGAACCTTCATATAATCATGCTTTAGAAAGATTATTTGGTTTAATGGTATATAATGAAAATAAAAAAATAATTAATTTATAATATGAAAATAGATTTAAAAGATGTTACTTTTATCATACCCATTAAAATAGATTCTGAAGACAGGTTGGTTAATTATAATATTATAATTAACCATTTAACAAATCTTTTTGATACAAATATTATTGTTTGTGAGTCAGATGAAATTTCTAATGAAAATGTTTTAAATATTCATGAAGATATTAAATATGTGTTTCATGAAAATAAAGAAAAATATTTCCATAGAACTAAGATATTAAATCTTATGACAAAACTTTCAAAAACTAAAATTGTATGTAACTATGACACTGATGTTATTTTTTCAGAACAACAATATCTATCATCAGTTAAAAAAATTAAAGAAGGTTGTACCATTGTATTTCCGTATAGTGGTAAATTCATGAACGTACCTAATAATTTATTTAATTTAATTAAAGAAAATAAATTTGACGGTATATATGAAAAAGATTTAGAATTAGCACACCCAAATTCAGTTGGTGGGGCTTTCTTTTTTGAAAAAGATAAATATTTTAAAATTGGTTTAGAAAACGAAAACTTTATATCTTGGGGTTTTGAGGATAATGAAAGAGTTTCTAGAGTTATTAAATTAGGTGAAAAAATGTGTAGAGTACCAGGTTTACTATATCATTTAAATCATGAAAGAGGTGTTAATAGTGTACCAGAGAACCCTTTCTACAAAAAAAATATGTTAGAATTTAATAAAATTAATTCTATGTCTAAATTAGACTTAGAGAATTACATAAAAAAATGGTCTTGGGTAAATGGTAACTAGTTATTTACAAGGTGGGCTAGGGAATCAAATATTCCAAATTGCCGCAGCTTACGCTCACTCAAATAAAAATTTTGATACGGCTGTTTTTGATTTAAATAATTCTTACACCCCACACCAAGGTAATAATATTTCTAAATACAAAAATAACATATTTTCTGAGTTTAACCATATGGATAACACTTATGAAATATGTGACAAAATTTTTTCACAACCAAATTTTTCATATTGTGATATCCCATACGTTAATAACCAACAATTACAAGGATTTTACCAGTCTGAAAAGTTTTTTTTAAATATTAAGAAAGAATTAGTTAATAAATTAATTTCAGGGCTTAAAAGTGAAAAAGAAAAGTATGAAGAAGTCATCAACTATACCAATAAATTAGAACAACATGGTAATTTTAAAAATTTAGTATCAATACATATAAGAAGGGGTGATTACATTAAATTCCCGCATGTTCATACACTTTGTAGTTTAGAATATTATAAAAACGCTTTATCTTTTATGAAAGAAAAAATAGGTGATTTTACACCTATTTTTATTTCTGACGATAAACAATGGTGTGAGGATAATTTTAAAGGTATTGTTTCACCATTTAAAGATGAATTAGAGGATTTAATATTAATGAGTAATTGTAAACATAATATTATTGCCAACAGTAGTTTTAGTTGGTGGGGAGCTTATTTAAATCAAAATCCTAATAAAACTGTTATAGGGCCTAAAAAATGGTTCGGTGTTGGGGGCCCACAAGACCAAGAGGATATTATACCTAACGATTGGATTAAGATATAAAAATTATATATGATGGACAATAAAATTATTTATATAACGTACGCAACTGGTGAAAAATATTTAGAAAAAGCTAAAAATGTATTACCTACGATGAAAGAATATTTTCATGAAACAATATTATATAAAAAAGAAGATATTCATGAAAAGTTTTACGATAAAAATAAAAAAATATTTAATAATGAAAGAGGTGCTGGTTACTGGTTATGGAAACCGTATTTTATATTAAAAACTTTAGAGGGTGTAGAAGAGAATGATATTGTTTTTTATTTAGATTTAGGTGATGCTTTACACTATGATATTAAAGATTTTATAAAAGAAAAAATACAAATAAATGATGGGTTTTTATTAGTTAAAAATTTTCATAGTCACCTACAATGGACTAAAAATGATTGCTTTAAATTGATGGATTGTAATGAAAATAAGTATTTAAATTCAACACAGTTAGAGGCTGGTTGTTGTGCTTTTAGTAAAAATGATACCACCTTAAAATTTGTAAAAGAATGGTTAGAATTTTGTCAAAATTATGACGTAATTTCAAGTGAATCTAAATCACCTAATGTACCATATTTTAAAGAACATAGGTATGACCAAAGCATTTTAACTAATTTAGCAATAAAGTATGATATAAAGACCGTTTCTATTTATGACGTGTCAAAATATGTTAGTTACAACGAATTTTTTTAATGATAATAGGTAACGGTTTAATCGCTAAAAATTGTTTTTTTATTGATCAAGAAGATATTTTATTTTTTGCTTCCGGGGTTTCAAATTCTATGTGTAATGATGATAATGAGTATAGAAAAGAAATTACCTTATTAGAAAAATATATTAAAACAGATAAAAAAATAATATATTTTAGTTCAATAGATGAATATATTGTAAACGATAAATATCTAAAACATAAAAAACATATAGAAGAAATTATAAAATCTAATACAGATAATTTCATAATATTAAAATTACCACAATTAGTTGGTGAAAGTGGTAACTCTAAAAATTTTATAAGTTACATTTATAATAATATTAAAAATAATATAGAATTTGATGTTTTTTTAACCAAAAGAAGCTTATTAGACATTTTTGATTTAATTAATTTTTTAAAACATTTAATTAAAAAAGATTTTAGAGGTTTTATAAATATTAATTATATTGAACTTAGTGAAGTAACAGATATAGTTGAAATTATAGAAGGTATTTTAAATAAAAAAGCTATTATAAAGAAAAATATAATTATAGATCAAAAAATAAATAAAAATAATGAATTTGTAGATTCATTAATCAATAAAGTTATAAAAAACACAGAATTCTATAATTTAAAAACAATAAAAAAATATTTTAATGAAAAAAATTAGCTGTTTATTAACAATACATAATAAAGAATTTTTAATAGATAAAGTAGTTAACTCTTTAGTAAATAATCTTTCTGAAGACACAAACCAATTAATAGTTGTATTTGACGGTTGTACTGATGATAGTGAATCTATAGTTAAAAGAATATTAAATCCTTTAAAAAATAAAAAAATAGATTATGTATATACAAATAACGTTTTTGAAACCAAAGCTAATAATGCAGGATTAAAAATTGTTGATAACGATTTTGTTGTATTATTACAAGATGATATGGTTGTAAATGAAAAAAATTTTGAACTCAGGATGTTAGAACCTTTTTTAAAATTTAATGATGTTTTTGCTGTAACTTCATTTGTTGCCCATAATAACATCTACAATGATAATACAAAAGAGATTAATTATATCAATATGGCTAGTAATAAAAATTCCGATAGAAATATATTTTATGCTAGAGAATATGGTAATAGAGGTCCGTTAATGTACAATTATCAAGATGTGGTTAAACTAAATTTTTTAGATGAATATTTTTCACCACAAAATTATGACGATATGGATATATCAATGAGAGCTTTTAAAGAGTTAAATAAAATTTCTGGGTTATATTGGATTGATTACACTTCTGATTTAAATTGGGGCACCTCTAGAAGAAACCCCAACCCGATCTTAGATAATATACACGTAATAAATGCGACAAAAATTTTAGAAAAACATAAAGACCTTTTGTACTGTAATAATAAGTTTGTAGAAAATAGAAAAATGTAATATGAAAATTAAACCGTCAGATAGTTCGGAATGGTATAAAGTTAACGGTGATAATACCTATAGAGTTAACTATAATTTAAATAAAAATTCAATAGTAGTTGATTTAGGTGCCAGACACGGTCATTGGTCTGATATTATAAAAGATAAATACGACCCAAAAATTTATTGTTTTGAAGTTGTTAAGGAGTTTTGTGATGAATTATTACTTAAAAATTATGATACTTTTTGTTTAGCGGTTTCCGATAAATACGGAAAAATATCTTTAGGTGTGTTAGATTCTGAGGCATCTATTTTTTATAATGACTCATCTTTTAATGTTGATTCTATACCGGCGACTAATATATTTAAGTTAATAAATCAGGAAAATATTGATTTGATTAAAATTAATGTTGAAGGTGCTGAATACCCTATACTAAAAAATTTAATAGATAATGGTGATATCACTAAAATAAAAAATTTACAAATACAATTTCATTTATTTGACGGTGTTGAAAATAGTGAATACGATACTATAGTTAATGAACTGAGTAAAACACATAAACTGTCTTGGAGATTTCCATTTGTGTGGGAAAACTGGGAAATAATATAATAAACAAATAATAATAAAACATGATGGAATCATATTCACAATGCGGACAAGATTTATTCGCTCTTAACATATTAAAAAATAGAAAAGGAACTTTTTTAGATTTAGGGTGTAATTTACCTAAAAAAATAAATAATACTTATTTACTTGAGTTAAATGGGTGGCACGGCATTTCATTAGATATTATAGATTACAGTGAAAACTGGAAGGAAAGAAATACAAAATTTATTAATACCGATTGTTTTAGTGTAGATTATAAATCATTTTTACCTAATTATTATGAAGATAAGGTTATAGATTATTTATCTTTAGATATGGAAAAAGTTGGTGAGAGGTATAAACTTTTAGCTAAATTATTAGAAACAGATTACACATTTAAAGTGATAACCGTAGAACACGATTCACATTTAGGTAATGATTTTATAGTTAATGAAAGAACACCACAAAGAGAATTGTTAACTAAAAAAGGTTACATATTACTATGTTCAAATGTTTCACAAAAACAACATCCTAATTTATTTTATGAAGATTGGTGGGTTAACCCTAATTTTTTTAATGAAAAAGAATTAAAGCCTTTGTACTCAAACGAAGAAAGTTGTGATAAAATATTAAAAAAATTAAATGTAGAATACACTATTAACGAAATTTCACAAAAATGGTAATAAACTATGACAAATAGAAGAAACAAAAAAATTTCTAAAGAAGAAGTTAATGATATTGAAGAATATCAAAACAAAAAATTAAGGCCCAATAACCCATTTCATGAACTTAGAGTAGAGGTAAAACCAAAAACAGATAACCAAAAAAAATTGGTTGAAGCAATACAAAAAAATGAAATCACAATTGCTTCTGGTTTCCCTGGTACAGGTAAGACTTTTTTAGCTTGCGCTGAAGCATTAAAGTTATTAAAAGACTCAAACTCCCCTTATAAAAGAATCATACTTGTAAAATCTGTAACAACATTAAAAGATGAAGAAATTGGTTTTATTAAAGGTACCATTGAAGATAAAATGGAACCGTTTATGGATTCTTTTTTAGATAATTTCAATAAAATTATTGGTGAATCATTAACTAACAAATTAAGAGAACAAGGGTTTATTCAAATTAGACCAATTGCTTATGTTAGAGGTAGAAGTATCGATAATTCTTTAATCATAATTGATGAGGCTCAAAATATTAGTTTGGAAAACATGAGAACTTTGATGACAAGAATTGGGGACAATTCAAAAATTGTTATTCTTGGTGATGTTAAACAAAAAGATATCCGTAATAAAAAAGAAAGTTCTTTAGGCGTTGTATTAGAAAGATTTAAAGATAAACAAGGATTTGGCACTGTTGAACTTAGAAATGCTGAAGACATAGTTAGAAACCCAATTATAAAAATTATTGAGGATGTTTTTGATGATATGGAAGAAGAAAAAGGTAACAACGGAAAAAAACAACTCTTAAAGGATTAATATCTTTATTTATAATAAAAAAATAATATAATTAAATTATGAAAATAGGTATTAGCGTAAACGGTGTATTAAGAGATTTTTTTGGTAGAGTAGAAAAAATCCACACCAAGTACTTCAACCCAGAAGA
>Ga0114962_10002072_pt1 | contig 17016 bp, 20 predicted proteins | sample C_130820_MF_Meta_FD_87017 | JGI IMG/M metagenome (GOLD analysis project Ga0114962, IMG submission 87017) | Freshwater microbial communities from Lake Croche, Canada to study carbon cycling - C_130820_MF_MetaG | ecosystem: Environmental > Aquatic > Freshwater > Lake | place: Lake Croche, Canada...
AAATTATAAGTTGATGTGATATATGTGTATGTATAATATAGTGTATAGATGCATCTCAAGCACGTCAAACTATTGTATGTGTTTTCATAATTATAATATTTAACTATTCATATCTCACACACATTTAATAATATAATCATATAAAATAATTTTTTAAAAAATTATTTTATATGATTCACCTACAGTTAAATTTATATATTTCGTACAACTCTATCGCTCTATTATCCATATTTACTTTTTTCTTAAAACAAGCTAATGTATCCACTTTTTTAACAAGAGTGTATAATTCTTCAATAATATAATATTCTTGTCTATTATAATCATGTATTAGAAGTATATCAGTTGTATTCATATATGGGTAGATATGTGCTGCACAAGCAACTCGAAATCTACCATCTATAAGAATCAGATCAAAATGTTCTTTTGCTCGACTCATTGCAGTACTATATAATGGCCAGTTTTCTTTTTTTAACCCTGTTTTAGGAGCTCCCCAGTGACCTGCGTCTACATCAATATAAAAAAAAGTTGTTTTACTGTCCGTTAAATTTTCTTTTACTTTTTCTATCCAAGCTTGATCACTTTCTATCGAATATATTGTATTTATATTGGGAAAACTATCTGCTAAATATGTTGAACCACCTGAACCGTACTCAAAGTAATTTTTAGCTTTCTCAAAAAAATCTTTAAGAAATGTTATTTCATTATCTGACATATTCAATTGTAACATATATTTAATTAATACCTAACTTTATAGTACTGTAAATAATATTAACATTAATATAAAAAATATAACTACATATGTTGTAGGCTGTGTCCATATTCCTGGTTCTGGTGGAGTTACAGGTTCAGGCTTTGGAGGTTCTGGTGGAGTTACAGGTTCAGGCTTTGGAGGTTCTGGTGGAGTTACAGGTTCAGGCTTTGGTGGTTCTGGTGGAGTTACAGGTTCAGGCTTTGGTGGTTCTGGTGGAGTTATAGGTTCAGGCTTTGGTGGTTCTGGTGGAGTTATAGGTTCAGGCTTTGGTGGTTCAACATCATCTGCAATCTCTTCTTGACGTATAGTCCATAAATCCATACATAATGATGTGTTGAGAAAATACTCTAAGGGTATATTATGGTAACCATCTAAGCCAACCCACGACCCCCATGAGTTACGTGTAGTTATAGTTACGTCACCTTGTGAACCACTCAAGTACCCAACAGCTAACATACAATGACCACCCAAGAGTTTTTCAGTCGAGACATTAGGCATTGGCACTGTATTATACACTAAGAACCCAGTTTGAGTATCTACAAAAGATTGATATAATCTCACACCAAACGCAAATGGGTATCCATCTGCAAGACAAGAAATAATATCTTCTTTTGTTTGATTTAATCTATAATACACAAGAGCTTGGTGTTGTTGTGCTTCGTCCCAAGCTGATGTAGGTGGGTTAATTGTGAAGTTTTCTATAATATACGGCCAGGTAGATTCTTTAGCAACACCATCGTTGGCAGCAGATTTTAATGCATCTCTTACGTATGCACCGCTATCTTCATTAATAGTGTTTTCTATTTTACGTGTAGAGTAATATGTAAACAGTGGTGAGGCGTCCCATTTTATTAATTGTTGTTTTGCGCGTACATACTCTGCCATTGCAGTAGTAGCAAACGCTGTACACGCACCTAAATTACCTTGATTCTTAATAGGTTGCAATAAAGATCGTAAGTCTACTAGAGCTGGATAGCTCGATAAACTAGGTATGTTAAATTTATAGTCTCTTTCGTCAGGTTTATCAGGAATATAACCAAATGAAAATGTACGAATGTCCATATTAAATATATTTAATGGATAATGTACTCATAATAGTAGTTGTATCTTGTTTTATATCAGTGTGTTACATAATAATACAGATACTAAATGGAAAGTAATGTTATACCTATATAATTTTTTGTATAGGTATATAAATATAAATATGAAGAGTTTTGATTCAGTATTTAAATCTACTATTAATAAATTAACTATACAGAACGAACATGTTGATGTTTGTCCTAAATGTGGCTGTGAGAGTGGGTGTATGGAATGTACGCAGTGTATGGATAACGGATCTTTTGAAAATTAAGATAATGTTTGTACAGATGCTATTAACATGGCTAAAACTCAACTTCAAGATATTGCGCATAACGTGCAGGAAATTCTTGATAATATTAATAAATGTAAAGATGTTGAACATTGGCAAACTGCTATGTTAGCTGTTGCTAATTATAATATAGACAAATTAAAGGAAACTATGTTATTTTAACAACTCTTTCAAACACTCATATATACAATATATTAACAATGTACTATATGTGTTGAATGATTTAACATAAGGTATTAATTATTTAAATGCTAAATACGCTCGATTTAACTGTTTGTTTGCTTAATTGGAAACGACCTAAAAATATAGAGAAGATAATAGAAAATTTATATGGTAAAGTAAAGATATTTTTATGGGACAATTCTGGGGTATTTAAAAAAGATAATAGAATAGATTGGCAGATTACTTCATCAATAAATAAAGGGTGTTACCCTCGTTGGTGGATGGCTTTTTTCGCTCAAACTAAATTTATTTGTTCATATGATGATGATTTGATGTTTAAAAATTTTGACGCTTTACAGGAAGCAATAGAGACCCTTAATAACACTGAAAAAAAAGCCGTTGGTTTTTGTGGTAGATTACTTGGAGATACACCATGTAATTATGAACATACTAAAACTTTTGAAGTAAATAGAATTACAGATAAGATACAACGCGATAAAGAAATTGTAGATCTATTACTTGGTAGGTTTATATTGACCACAACACACAATATAAAAGAACTAAACCTATCACACTCATACCCATATACACAAGATGATATAGAGGTGTGTGCACAATTAGCTGGCAGACAACATCAAAAATTTATTGTATTAAAGTCATTAGCAGAATCAGTAATTGAATTGCCTGATAATGATGCAGTTTGGAAAATGTCTGGACATTTTGATGTTAGACAAGAAGCTTTGATTAAATATTGGTATGGAGATACACCTTGATGATAAAATACGTAAGCTATTAAAACTCCGTACAGAGGACATACACCTCTCACCATCAAAAAAATATGTGGTATTTGCTGCTTTTGAAGATCACAAAGTAGTTATATTACGTATTGATAATAATTTAGGTATTTTTGATAAATACTTAGTGTTAGAAGGTGGTGCATTTAAAAAACCTCACGGAGCTTGTTGGCTTGACGATAACAATATTGCTGTAGCAAATAGGTTTTCTGATACTATTGTTATAACTTTTACAGATAATGATGTAAGTAATCAGCATCGCACCGTAACATCCTTTAATATTTTAAAACATAAAACCATATCTAATTATAAAGACTTGAAATGTAGCTGTGTACGCTCAGTAAATATCAGAGAAAATATTTACGATATTTTTGTATGTAGTAATGTACGAAAATGTGTATTACACTTTACTTATGACATCACAACCAATACAACTATTGATAGTGATGTACTACTTTTTGAAAACAAACTATTAGAACCTGATGGTATCGCTATAAATAAAGAACAGTCTTTAATTGCAGTTGCAGATTTTAAACAAGCATTAACATTTATATTTGATTATAACTTTTTAACTAAAGAAACTCATCTACTTGCATCCTTAAAAGGTGCTAAACACCCACATGGTGTTATTTTCGTAGGTAATAGAGTGTTTACAACATGTGCTGGCACACCATATATATACGAATTTATAAATACAAAAGATAGATGGGATGGCGACTACACATATACTAAAAAGCATAGATGTATTGAGGAGGAAACTTTTAACATTTATCACGTAAATGCAACAGAAGGTGGTGCTAAGGGTATTGAAGTGTTTGATGATACTGTCGTTACTACTTGTGAGAGTACGCCTTTTTTTAAGCTTAAAATATAACTTATGCCTATTTTTTTTAAACAAAAAATATGTTTTATACACATACCAAAAACCGCCGGAACCTCTATATTTAACTTACTACGAGAAGGCGAACCTTTAAATTCATATTTATTCAATGTGACTAACGGTGAAAGATGTAAAAAATATAGAAAAACACCACAACATTTTACATATATTGAATTACAAGAACAAATACAAAATCTACATGAGTATAAATGCTTTACTGTAGTACGTAACCCATATTCAAGATTAGTTTCAGAATATTTATGGGGTATGAAAAAAATGAGCCATGTCTACATGAGATTTAAGTCATTTGATGATTTTATTTTCAACTCCTTTAAAATGTCACGTGAAGAGCGTATACCTCTTTTTGATGGTCATATCGAGCCGCAAACGGATTATATAAAACACTGTAATAATATTAATATATTTTATTATGAACGTTTAAACGAATTAATAAGTTGGTTAGAACAGCTTGAAGTGACAAACAAACAATTACCGTATCTTAATATGTCTGATAAAAAAATAAATTTTAACGATATTACAACTAATAAAGATACTATAAAATATATTCAAGATTTTTACTATGACGATTTTATAAAATTTAATTACGATTTAAATTTTAGTTAAGTTGTAAAATTTAAATCGTAAAAATCATTATGAATACAAACATACCACATAATACTACCTTTATTCTCGGTTTTTGGTACCATGAAAAAAATATCAAACGTAATTTAGATCATTACTTTCAACATATACCTGATACTTTTGCACTTTTAAAGGGTTGTAAGATAGTGTTCTACTATGAACAAGATTTTGTATTAGATTTTGTAATCAAGCATGTTCAAACACAAGATTTTAAAGCTATAAAGATAGCTGTTAAAGATTTGCCAACTTATAATCTTTCAGCAGATTACTTGAATTCATGTATTAATCAAGATAATGAAAAAATTCTTAATCATGAAGACGTTAAAAGGTATGTTGATATAGAAAGACTCAAACATGATGTTAAATACAAGCAAAGAAGCTGTGGTGAGAAAGGTATAACACACTATAATAGAGACTACACTCTGTCAGGTATAGATAGTTATAGACATATTATAACAGTGTGGACAAGTAAGGTACATTTAATGAATTATAATACTTATAACACTGAATATGTAGCATGGGTAGATGTTTCATTTTCACGGTTTAATTCTATTACTCAAAAAATAAAAAATTTACCTGATACAGAGAGTTTTTTAAGTTATAAATATGATGCAAACATTTTAACAAAACAAGGTCCAACAGTAGTTCAACGTTACTACGGCGAACCATTATCTATAATTGCGTGCTTTATGAGATGTTCAAAAAAGCTTCTTTCTGAAAAAATATTACCTCTCTACGTACAGCAATTACATAGATATAAAGATAGTAATTATGCTCATGATGAAGAAACAATACTACATTTAATGAGTAAAGAATATCCAGAGTTTTTCAACAGTATAGAGTTAAGTTAAGGTGGGTAAGGCTTTTACTTGTAAAATATATACATATTTATAAATACTTTTATGTCAGAACAATTATACATTATAGTGCCTTATTTTAATTTTATTAATTATAAATCAGGTATTAAAAATTTAGAAATTTTTATCAACAATTTTTCCAAATATAAGAATGTACAAATAGTTCTTGTTGAAGGTTATTATAAAGATCAACAATTACCAGACTACTCAACAAAGATATTTAAACATATCAAATTACCGTTAAAGCATATCTTATGGGTTAAAGAGAATTTAATCAACATAGGCTTTAGTTGTTTGCCATCTGACTGGCAATATGGTGGTTGGATTGATAGAGATATAGAATTCATCAACCCAAATTGGGTTGATGAATCTATTGAAAAATTAAAAACGTGCGACTTACTACAACCTTGGACACAGTGTGTATTTCTTAATAGTAACTTTGAACACGTTAGAATATGTGGTCATATTTTTGCAGAAAGTTTTTGTAGTCTATTTAAGAAAAATTTATTAACAAAAGAAAATCTTTTTAGTGATAGACACACACATTCAGGTCAAGCTTGGTGTATAAATAAAAAGTTCTACAATCATCTCGGCGGCTTGTATGAACGAGCTATCTTAGGGGGGGCGGACTTTTTATGGGTGATAGGTGTACTAAATACACAAAATTCTCATCATTGTGTTAAAGGTATTGATGATGACATTAAATTGTATTTAGCTAAAATTAAAGAAGCAAAAGTAGATTACGTACACGGTATAATCTGTCATTTATATCACGGTGAATATAATGATAGACGTTATATTGAACGGTATGAAATATTAAGAAAGTACAAATACTTACCTTTAGAAGATACATTAAAGGATGAAAATGGTGTGTTATGCTATACAGATAGTGGCGTACGTATGGAACATGATATTAAAAACTACTTTTTAGTGCGAAGAGAATAACCCTTATGCTGAAAACAACGAATAAAAATATAAGTAGTTACTTTCAAATATTTAAACTCAAGACAGCACTTATTTATATTCTTTAACTTCCTGTAAAGTTGTAAGTAATTCTCGTACAGACACTTCTTCATGTGTTATCTCTCTTTTTATTTTTTCTATTTTTGATGTGTGATTGTTTATAAAATTTTCAGTATTTTGTACCAAAATATCTAAACATAGATTATTTTGTTGTAAAGTATTTCGTAATACGCTTTGTTCAGTTTTAACCTCTACTAATTTAGCTTTAAAATTTTCTTTGTGACCTCTATCACACATTAAAAATATATGTTCTATTTGTAAAAGCGCAAGTTTTGTTTCTAACAAAAAATGTAAATTTGCATTTGTTATTTTACTTATTTGAGTTAAGGGTTGTGCTTGCTTAAGCTCTAAAGTTTTATTTATACATTCTTGTTGATTGATATCATCTTTTATAACCTTATGTGTACCGCACCAATCTGCACCAGGTACAGATTGGTGCTTTATTAAACCATATTCGAAGATAACGTTATTGGGTATGGGCCATTGTGCTGAGAACATTACATCACCACCACAAGCTGTAATGAACAGTAAATCATAGTTATGTAAATAATATTGACTGGAGGTGTTGAATAATTGAAAGTAACCTATTATTAGACTATCGTTATATCTTGTGTTTCCAACATCTCTCTTATAAGAGTAAATATTATCTTTTGAGAGTGTATCTAATTCAATAGCTTTAAAGCATTCTGGTATAACAACATCTGCATCAAGTACAACACACCAAAGATCTTGTTGTTTGTCAAGAGTGTCTAAAACAACGTTGAGTGCTTTACTCTTATAAAACCCTGCACCTTTTTCAAAGAAAGCTTCAGTCTCAATAATAATTATTTTATTATTATTTAACTTTTTACATACGTCTATTGTTTCTTTATCAGTACTAGACGTTATAACGTAGAATTTATCGAAAAATTCTACGTTTGTGGGTAATGTAACCTTAAGATGTTGACTATAGTTTAAGCAAGTTGTAACACCTATAATCATATTTTTATTTTATTATTAAATTGTTCCGTTGTTATTAAGTTTAGAACTTGTTTTCTATTTGCAGCAAGGAAGTCATAATCTAATACGCTTTCTGGTAGCTCTATAAAGTCTTCACGGGTCCCTCTACGGACAATACCCACACCAAAATCTGTATTAATAACATACGTATCTAAATTTAAATTGTTTTTACGAAGCTTATAGAAACTTTTCCATACTGTACCACAACCTTTGTTAAAGCCTTCACAATCTCTGTTAGGTGGGTTACAATCATGTAATATTATCGTGCCGTTTTCCGCTAAATGATTTAAACTATTTGCTATATCTCTGTCAACAAATTTTTCATGGTGGTTACCATCAATAAATATAATATCAAACTTCTTCTCTTTATCCAACTGTTTAAAATAGTCATCAGATGTCATTTGATTTCCCTCTGTTCCCTTTGGGTATAGGCCTACCCGCACCCCTGGGTCTACACCTGTTTTATGTTTAGCTATTATATGTTTGAAGTTGTACTCCATCCCTAACACGCCAATCTCAAGATAGTTTTCATAATTGTATTTCTTTATAAATTTATTTATTATTTCAGTTCTAAACATATTTTAATATATTTAATGATTTTATAGTAAATATAAAATAAATGTTTATAAATAAAATGTATGAAACCTGCAATGAGTTCTAACGAAATAGCATGTCTTCAAAAGTATTTAGATAATGCAACTAATTATTTTGAATTTGGTATGGGTGGATCTACTGTACTAGCAAATAATACAGCTAATATTATTAAAATTACTTGTGTGGAGTCAGATATAAGATGGGTTAATAAGGTGGTAGATTTCTGCAAGTCGCCTAAAATAACTACCCACACTCTCGGTTTCCCAGCAGGTGTTTTGGGGTTACCGTTGAACTGTCTCAAAGATATAACTGAGAGTGAAAAACTACTGTGGGAAAGCTACTCAAAAACTATAAATAATACAAATGAGCTGTATGATCTTATATTAGTTGATGGCAGATTTCGTGTAGCTTGCGCTTTAGCTACTCATGCTAACATACAACCAGATGGTTTTTTACTAGTGCATGATTATAGTACACGCAAATATTACCACTCAATAGAAAAATTCTATAATAAAATTGAAGAGGTAGGACGTCTAGCTGTTTTTCAAAAAAAAATAGTTAGTAATAATGAACTAACAACTACATACGAGAAGTTTAAGTATAACAGATTTTAAAAACCCCTTTACACCCAGTTTTACAAAAATAAAGCTCTCAATATTGTACTTGATAATATTATTAAAGATGTAAAACAATAGTTTTTATTATTTTAGTGTATTTAAGAATAAGTGTATGAAGGGTATATCTCCTTTAAGAATATTAGAAGAAATTAAAAAACGTTTATAGATTTAACCTAATAATTCTTTCATAGGTTGCCAACCATCTACTAAGTATTGAGGTCTTCCTGATAAATCTGGTATGGTTAATGTAGATATATCAACACTCAATGTTAATATTGTCTTTCTTTCTAAACGCTATACCATTAGATGTGCCACCTGCACCCAAATCCGTTACCGCTAGACGATTAGTTTAAGTTTCATATATACTCTGATACATCTCTATTAACAATCTACCGTCTCTGTTCATTTAGTTATATTTATATAGTTAAAGATCTTAACATAAGTAAAAAGCTTAATTATATTAATAATGAAGAACGCACTTATTTTGAAAGGTTGTATATCTCTACAGAATAGCAATTACACAGGTTTGGCGTCACACGTTCGTGAGGGGTTTGTAGATTATAAGATGTGTGCTGATAATATATACAAACATATTATTAATCCTAACCCAGATGTAGATATCTTTATTCAAACTTATAGTATTTCTTTAAGAGAAGAGCTATTGCAAATATATAAACCTAAAGCAGCTGCTTTTACAGATGATAGTGTGTTAGAAAAAGAATTGTATGCAATGCAGAAAGTACATCCGTGTCAAAGTTTTTCACAAGTGTGTGTGTGCAAGAGTTGGGAGATTACTGTAGATGTAGTACAAGAGTATTGTATTAATAATAACATTATTTATGATAAAATACTTGTTTATAGACCTGATTTATTGATCAATAGAAATATAATTTTAGATGATTATGATGTTAAGGATTGTGTATTTACGAATGCATTTTTTGGTGGGGATTTTCACTTTGTAATGAGTTATTTAAATTTTTTAAAATTTAAAAATATTTATAAAAGCATACCCAACGGGCTTGTACCACAATGTCATTTTACACATGATAGATATATAAAAGATTTTCTCAAGTTAACAGTAAAGAGAGATAAAATATTTGCTGGAGTTAACCAAGAAGTATGTAGAAAGGTACCCCCTGATAAAATATTTGAGTATTTGAACACTCTTTATATGTCACCTAAAGATGAACACCGTTTAGAACAAGCTCATGCGCGTGTTGCAGAACAACAACAAATATAATAATAAAAAGTATGGGTATTTATTAAATATAATTTATATGTCATCTAAAGATCAACTTCTTCTTGAACAAGCTTACAACAGTATATTTATAGAACAACAGTGTTTAATAGAAGAAGGAAAGATATGGGACTATATTAAAGGTATGGGAGGTAAGCTCAAGAATGCCTGGGACGTTATTAATACCAAGATAGCATCCAACCCTAAATTATATAAAACATTAATGGTAGCTGGCCCTATTCTAGCTGCTTTAGCTGCCAAGAATTTTCAGCATCTAAATGTGCCTTCTAATGTAGTACAAAGTTTATTAGATACACTTAATGGTGTTGACCCTAATATAACAACAGATGATTTAACTCATATGCTTACAAATTGGGACCACGACCACGCTGCAAGCTTTGCTAAGATTACGCATACCCCTGACGGTGGCAGTGTTACTTCAACAATGGATGTAGGTGATAACCATAATGGTCAATATTCTATTAGTGGGTCAACACTTACATCCAATGACCATACTGATAAGGTCTACCCTACACAGCCAGGGGAAATGGTTACAAGTGTAGTAAGCAAAGAACAGTATGTACAAACAGTATCGCAATCATTACAGTCCCTTACTACATCTGATCTCAGTACGGTTATTAAAGACTTTACAAGTGAAGTAACTAAGGTTACCAATACAGATGGGTCTGGTGGATCTTCTTTAGTTAGTTATACCGGTGTGGTTACCGCCTCCTCTCCAGAAGAAGCTATGAAGATTGTAAGCGAATTGCTTAAGAGCGCTATTGATAAATCAGGTATTGATATCAAGACTTTAAATATAGGTCAGCCTCAAGCTACATTAGTTTCTGCTGAGTCTTTATATAGAATTAATACTTCAGAGTATTTGTTAGAGTTTGCAGCACTTGATAGGCTTAAGGGAACAGTTAATAAGGCTGTGGCTGGTATAAAGAAGATAACGGTAGGTGCTCAAGACTTGGTAGCAAAGATCAAGAGCTCTTTCAAGAAGCAACCAAACGTGCCTGAACAGCAATATAAAGTTAATTTACAGGTTACAATACCTCAGCAACAACAAGCACAGCCAAAGGCTTAATAATTTTATTATGACATTTAAAGAGTATATTCTAAACGAGGCACATAGCTCAAAGTATTTTGATGAAATGATCAATATAGCTAGAGAATATGGATGCACTGTAAGAGAAAATGGGGTAAAACATATAGTATACGCCCCTGCTTCTATTGTTAATAAGTTAAATCTACCTCAAGAAGTACGGCAGCGTACTTGTGATAAAGGTGAAAAAGGAGCTCACCCATTGAGAAAATGGCTCAAGAATACATTGCAAATTAAAGACTCACGTCTTAATGGGTAATCTTACTAGTGTGAATTAATTCTATATAACACTGTTGATCCAATTAATAGTGTTAGACCTATTCCATTCTTGATATCTGTTTATACCTTGCAAGAATATATCAGATTGTTGACTACCATAATCTATAACCGGTTTACCATACCCTTTACCGTCTGCACCTATTTGTTCAGAGAATGGTGCTGCTTCCATTACTCTCAACCAGCATCGTCTTAAAGCATCAGGACACACCAACCAAAAAGTTAATGAATCTATATCAAGCGCTTGCCCAGCTTGTTTAAGTATTAAAGATCCATTAAACGTATGTTGATTATTAACAATAGAACAATATTGTGTTATTGTTACAGAGTATTGATTAGATTCAAGTATATTAGCTAATACTAATACAGCTGCTCCTCTTTCTATCATTGTAGATGTTTGTGTACCTGCGGGTACGGTTGCATTAATACCTATATTAATAATCTTATTACTATCTACTGTATTGTAACTTTCTTGTTCACCAAGCCAATGTTCTGGCTCCCCTGAGCATACTAAGCCTATATCAAAGAACAAACCTTGTATACTTGGTATCAACTCAGTCTTAAATGTAGCTGAACCTAGCTGTATAGATATATCTTCTATTGCACTACCTACATGCTTTAATCCTTCAGGCCAGCCATTACGTATAGCATAAAGAGTATCTTCCCAAGTATCAAGAACATTAAACTCTATTATACCTCTACGAGCACTAGTATAAGATTTCTTATTGCTACGACAATATAATACAAGATCTTGTATTGATTTAAAGTTGAGATTAAAGTTCATAACCTTAATCAAGTCTAGCTATAGTATCCTGTGACATACTCTTGTATAGTAAACCTTTCTTGAGGTATTGTAAAGATATACCTTGCTTGATAAGAGCTATACCCATATATGTAGCACGCGGTGAAACAATAGCTTTAATATTAAGTTCGCTCACCTTTTTACGTACATCTCGTACAATACCCAGCCACCTCTCTGTACTTGGGACGTTTTGATTGTCGCTGTTCCATATAGGCGATTCCTGTGCAATACCAGCTACATGTGACTCTAAACCATCATCATAAGGCATCTCTATAAAAAAGAACCTATCTAGGGTAGCTGCATCAACTTGAGTACGCCCTACATAACCACCAGTAGCACCCAACCCATACGTATTAGCACATGCTACTACAATAAAGCTTTCATGACGCTGTACAGCTTTATCAGGGAACGTAGTAGATTCGCTAGCAAGCGCACTATTCAACACTGCAAGTACATTTGCATTACCATTGTCTATCTCATCTAAGCAAAAGATCCCACCATGTTCATAAGCTTGTCTAAAGCATGTGCCTCTATAAACACCATGTGCGTCAACATAACCCAATAGATCTGTTTTAGTAGTTTGACCACATACACTCAATGCTACATGAGATAAGCCTAGTTCATTAGCAGCACTAGCAGCTAGTGTTGTTTTACCACTACCTGCTGGACCTACAAGCCATATATGACAACGAGCCTTTAAAGACTTTACTACAAGCGGTAGTAAATAGTGCTGTCTACTATTAACTATAGGTACTGGTACAGCTTGTTGTTTGTTATCTTGTGTTGATTTAATTGGTTCTGCTTTAACACTAGCTGGAGATGCTACACTCTTTACAGGTTGGGCAACAGGTACTTCTCTTATTACCTCTTTCACTACTTCTTTAATGGTAGTATTTTCAAGTTTGGCAGCTTGTACAGCTAATTCTTTTTCTTTAGTAAACGTATCTACTTGTTGCTGTGCTTGCTTTTTTGCATAACCCTCAGCCTGTTTACGAGCTAGCTCTGCAGCTCTTTCAGCAGCTTCGTCTAACTCTTGTTTGCGTTTGGCTTCTTCTTGTTCTCTTTTAACTTTGGCTTCAGCTTCACGTTGAGGTCTTAGTAATTCTTGTTTATATTTGTTAGCCTCTGATTGTGTGGAAAGCATTGATGTGTACAGTACTTGCTGTTCGGGTGTCAAGCTCTCTTTAAACTGTTTTGTGAATACTTCAAATTGTTTAATAGGGTCAAATTCTTGGCTCATTGTTATTGTGTATATTTAATTAATTTTAATATACGTATGATGTATATTAGTTTATACGTTTATTAATATGAACTGTTTGTATCATATACTCTGCTACAAGAGCAGCTATATTTACTTTACAATATTGTTCAAACCCTTCAAATCCTGGTGCACTGTTTGCTTCACACACTTTAAAAGAGTTACCATCAAATAATAAATCTACACCTGCTATATCAAGACCTAAAGTAGATGCTGTATTGCTTGCTATGTTGATAATATCTTGATTGAGTGGGTAACTCTCACCTACACCGCCATGACTTATATTGGCGCGAAAGTCAGTTTTATTGCATCTAAGCATTGCACCTATCACTCTGCTACCTATTACCCATACACGCAAGTCTGTACCTACTCTAGTATTTACGTACTCTTGTATAATTAAAGTCTTTTTAACATTTAACGTTTTTAACAATTCCATCAAGTTATCAAAAGATTTCTTGGTGTCACATAGATATACCCCTGTACCATAACTACCAGTTACTACCTTTACTATACAAGGATAACCTATTTCTTTATCTACTATATCATTGTTGATAGGGAATCTTATAGCCATTGTCTTGGGTATAGGTATACCTTCACCAGCAAGTCTCTGCATTGTTTCAAGTTTATCCATGACGGTATTGATAGCATTTGAATTGTTTATTACAGGTATATTATAACTTTCGAATTGTCTCATCACAGAGAAACTATGATATTTACTTCCACTACCTGTTCTCACCAATACGCCATCAGGTAAGTGTATACACACATTCTTCGAATATATGTTATTATCTGTATGTTTGCTTATGACTAGATCAAATTCTTCAGGTTTAACCAATTCAACATTTACAGATCTTGCTGTAAATTCTTCTATTAATCTTGTATTCTCAAACTCTTCTTTACCTTTGTTTGTTAATATCCAGATCCTCATATTATTATTTATTCAAAATAACTACTGCAGAAGCAAGCAATTACGCATAAATAAGAAATTTACCTTTATACCTCCTTTTCTTTATATTAAATTGAATAAGAAAGCCGCTGAACCTTTTACAGTTCAGCGGCTTTAGAAGCTAACTCTAACCCTACTATTCAACTACTACTTCGCTTTTAGCAGCAATCTTTGCCAGAGTTGCTTCAGCTTTCTTTTTGGCTCTAGCATCGCGAGCTTCAAAGGTTTCAAGCAGATTGCGAATACCACCAAACTTAAATACGCGCTTGTGCAGATTATCACCAAACATAGTGGTCATAACACCGCTACCACTGCTGCAAGGGATCTTGGGTGATGGCAATTTACCAGTTGCTTCGTAGGATGCAACCCATGCATCAATCTGTTCAGAGGTGAGTGTGTTGGAGGAGGATTCAGTATTGTTGCTCATATTGTGTGGTGGTATGACTAACGTGTACGTTGATGCTAATTTATTTTTTATGTTCGCAATATCGCATCGTGTCTATCGCGCTCATATTAAGATTATAAACACTTAAGAAGGATTTCTTTAATATTACCTTCTCCGCGCTTATGCTCTTTAGATGTTAACGTCGCGCTTTTAAACGCTTGTTTATCATCATATAAAGATTATAAGCTATAAACGAGGTTTTCACTATATAGTTCTATTGATATCTATATGCCTTATTTTCTTGATATAATATTATTTGATTTGCTTTTATATGCCTTATTTTCTTGATATAATATTATTTGATTTGCTTTAGGAATTAACAATTTGATTGGAAAAAAATCTGGAATTTTTCTAATTTGATTGGAAAAAAATCTAGGTTTTTACTAACTAAAATACAGAAAAAAATCTGCATATTTTATTACATTACTTCATTCCATAATTTCTTCTTGAACACTGCGGTACCATTTAGTGGTGTAGGTTCAAGCACATAAGCTATTTGAATATCTTCAATCATAACAAAAGCTTGTGTGTTGTTGGTTCTATCTATAATGACAGAAAACCAACCACCTTTAATATTACCACCAATAGCAATAGTGTCTTCTAGCCCTTTGTGTATAGCATTGATAATACCATCAATAGACTTTGTAGACCCTACGGAGAACTTGATTGTCCCACCTTCGTATGGTTGAGGTATAGGTAGTACTGAACGTACAGGTTCAAAGAATGTTCTCTCTGGAGTGGTTGGTATACCTTTAGTATTCAAGCACTTGCTACTATTGGGTTGATATGTTGATGCAACATATATAGCAGCAACGCTAACTAGTGCGCTAACAGTAATAAGTGTCTTCTTCATAATATATATTATAGCGTGTTAGCAATGCTTTCCCTATTTAATTTAGATGTGTCTGGAATTATACTATTTGATAAATAAAAATATGAGTGTAATGTTTAACGAATTAGTATCTAATGTATTGTTGGAAATGGCCGTGAATAGTATTGTACATACTAGCAAATTGTTGAATAATATACCCACACACAATGATGATGATGATGCAGTTTATAGAGATTATAAAGTGTTTAATAATCCAAGTTTTATCAAAAATCTGCAAACAAAATGGTCTCAAAATACACCTTTCATTTTTAATTTGATTTTAGCTGATACCCCAACACAGCAAAGCTTAAATGTACATGGTACACCCGGCACAATTACTGTAGTTATTGATGGCAATGACCATGTGATAACTCCTTGGATGGTTGGCCATAGAGTTGGTCACGCAATTCAAAATAGCATCGATTTTGTTGGTTCTATGTTGCATTGTGTGGTACTTTGGTTGTTTGAACATGCATCTGAACAAGAATTGGATGATTTGGGCATATCCGAAGATGATATTGACAATATCGAAAATGTAAACATTATTAGAGATTTCCCTTTAAACATTTTAACCTCCTTGTTTAATATTACTAAATTTAAAGGCAAAAATACTGAGTATGGTGATCCTGATGATACTATGGATATGACCGAATGGTGCTTTGAATGCGTGGCCCAATACCTAAAGTATGGACATATAAGTTTTTTTAACAGTATAACTGATGCTGAAAGCCTTGCACACCAATTGCAAGATGTTGTTGTTGATATGCTACATCAAGCATCCAAAACTGGCAAAGTGTATATGGATGCTGTTGACTAAACTACCCACCAACTGTATCAATCAAACCTGCACCCACTAAACATTGCAGAAATTCATTGAATGTATCCTCATACACCTTGGCCAATTCTCTACCAGTATCTACATCTGGACACCTAAATGTTACCTTGCCAAATTTCATAAACTGTGCAAAAATGTCGTAAAATACTTCTTCTGTACCCACACCTTGCCAAATACTGGGATTATGTGGTTGCAATGGTGCCATAAAATCTGGTGTATACAACCCACCATCAATTTTTTCTTGAATGTCGTTATGTTCCTCTTCCTCTTGCAACCGTTTCCAGTGAAAAGATATCATTTTATCATTGTCGTAATAGGGCAATTTTGGTATAGCTGCATATGCTTGTTTAATTTCTTGTTGATACCTCAAAAGATATCGCCGTGTTTTTACATTGATGTTGATGCAACTTACATAGGAATCAATTTGATGTCCTAATCGATGCCCAATCATCCATGGCGTAAGAGGTTCATCCCATATACCTGGACGTATACCCAAGAATAGTGATATGCAATCAGGCTGCAATGTTAATGTATGTTTAATATTGTTGTA
>Ga0114962_10002073_pt1 | contig 17015 bp, 17 predicted proteins | sample C_130820_MF_Meta_FD_87017 | JGI IMG/M metagenome (GOLD analysis project Ga0114962, IMG submission 87017) | Freshwater microbial communities from Lake Croche, Canada to study carbon cycling - C_130820_MF_MetaG | ecosystem: Environmental > Aquatic > Freshwater > Lake | place: Lake Croche, Canada...
CCAGTTCAGCTCATTCGTCCGCATTGTAATCGTCCCTTTCTGCGCACAGAAGATCTCGAGGAGGCTCTCAAGAGGTTAGCCATTCATGAGAAGGATATACCGGTGGAGTTAATAGTGGCCCACGCTGTCAAGATGAATAAGGTCTTCGCAGAAAATCCCAGCCTCGTACCGAAGGGAACCAAGATTATGTTAGACCGTGCAACCGAGTATAAGTTCTTCTTGGGTCTGGACCCGAAGTGTTCGTGGCTTCAAGGGCTCATGGTGTAAAGTTGAAGTAGCCAGGCCCCACCCTGAGGTAAGTGGCCTCCAGTAAGAACTAGAGCCAAATGTCCGCCCTTATCATCGTTGATCCTAACAATGACTTCGTGCTTCCCAAGGGTGCCCTCCCTGTACCTGGTGCAGAGGAGGCGATCCCCGTCATCAATCTGCTGAGGGCACACAACGAGTGGGATGCGATTGTTGTGACCTCAGACTGGCATCCTGAGAACCACTGCAGCTTCCACATCAACAATCCTGGCTCCACACTCTTCGAGGAGTTCACTCGCCCTAACGGAGAGAAGCAGATCGCCTGGCCCGTCCACTGTGTCAAGAACACGCCTGGTGCCACCTTCGTCAACGGGCTGAAGCGCAGCAACAGCGACTGGCACGTCTACAAGGGCCAGGATCCTGAGGTTGAGCAGTACTCTGCCTTCGAGGGCGTGACGAGTCTGCCACCAGAGCTCGCGCATATCGTGGGTACAGAGCTCGCCACTCTGCTCAGGAAGCAGGGAATTCGCCATGTGGTGATCTGCGGCTTTGCCACGGACTACTGTGTCTACAACACAGCTCTCGATGCGCAGAAGGCAGGCTTCGAGACGGATGTCTTCCTTGATGCGTGCCGCGGTGTCAAGAAGGAGACCACAGATGCGGCGATAGCCGACATGAAGTCTAAGGGCATCTTCGTCTCGGACACGGTCAGAGAGAAGGTGGCGGTCACATACTGGCCCTACATCGTCGGTCCCCTCCTCGTGTCTCTCGCAGGCCTCGCGGTCGCCTGGTGCTACAAGAAGTAGAGTATAAAACCCCTTTGATAGACATGATTAATGTCAATCCAGACCATCGCCATCCAAAATACACTTGGAACTACAAGAAATATTTTGGCTGGGGTCAGCATATCTTATGCAGTTGAGAATAATCGTTATGTAGAAATACCTATTATTCTGTTCTTTCCCTCTATCTATTCGGGGTACCATTTGTTTAAGAACAGAGAGGCGGTTACAGTATTGCTTCGCAAAACATGGAGCAAACCGGCTACCTTTTGGTAAAGCATGACCCCGAAAAGTTGACGTTGCCACCTGCATCTAAGAGTATGTAGGCGTCATTGAAGACAATGGCAACTAAGATCGGCACCAAAGGCTCTGATGTCTATGATGGCACGGGGTCTGCGCTCCTGAACCTCTCGATGAAGATGGTTCGTGGAGCCACAGATCTGATTCAGGCCTTTGACGCAGCACTCGCGGAGAACTTTGTGGAGACGGTCGTACTCGTCTTCCATGGGCGCAATGTGCGTGGCGGCAAGGGCGAGCGCACCCTCAGTCTCACTCTTCTTGAGAGGCTTGCCACCCTCAACTCAAAACTCATCCCGCACCTTCTGTCTCTATGGCCCCAGTACGGATCCTGGCGAGACATGCGGGTTCTGATGGATGGGCCTCTGTGCGCCGGCGCAACCATGTGCTTCGCCGCCAAGCTCCGTGAGGATACGGCCGCCCTTGCTGAAGGCGAGAAACCCTCTCTGTGCGCCAAGTGGGCCCCTAGAGAGGGCAAGTCTAGCGATCAGGCTGCGCGTGCCCTCGCCAAGTACATGTTCCGCACTGAGCCCATCGCCTCTCAGCTAGCCCAGTACCGCCGCCTGATCTCCCCCCTGAACAAGGCGATCAAGACGGTGGAGATTGCGATGTCGGCCAGGGCCTTCGCCTCTATCGAACCCAAGACGGTGCCTGGACGTGCACAGAAGCTGTACGGCAGGGCCTTTCTCAACCTCGAGTCGACCTTCCACGATCACCATCTGGCGACTGCACGGCAAATTACTAGGTCTCAGGAGACGGACCGCCAGCTCTGTGCTGAGCACTTCGAGACCTACTACAAGGCAGCGGCAGAGGGCAAGGTGGTCATGAACGGATCTGACACCCTCTTCCCTCACGAGATCCTCAAGGCTACCTTCAAGTACCTGGCAGAGGAGCAGCACGGAGACTCTCCTGTGATCAAGGATCTGTACAGGGCCATGTGGGCCACCCAGGTCAAGAAGATCAAGGAGAGTGGGGGCCTCAAGGACTGCATCATGATGGGCGACTTCAGCGGCTCTATGACTACCACGCGGGTTGGCGATACTCCCTACTGGGTCTCAATGGCCATGTGCTTCCTTGGCGCAGAGCTGACCGGCAAGTTCATGGGCTTTGACTCCAATCCTGCCTGGTGCACCTTTCCCGAGGGCTGCACGGACCTCTTCGACCGCATCAAGCATTTTCACACTCTGAACATCTTTGGTCAGGGGGTGAGCACGGACTTCCAGAAGGCCATGGAGCTCGTCCTTACCACAGTCAAGGGACTAGAGGACGGTCCTTCCAGGAAGTTCACCCTTGTCTGCGTGACCGACATGAACTGGGACGCGGCGTGCAAGGCGGAGCAGGCCTCTTTATACACGGGCAACACGTACGAGGACCATGTCAAGACAAAGGACTGGCAGACCCACCATCAGATGATCGAGGAGTCCTTCAAGGCTGCGGGACTTCAGACGCCGCACATCGTGGTGTGGAATGTGGCCCCGAATCCGACGGACTTTCATGCTCTGGCTGATGCTCCCGGCATCTCCATGCTCAGCGGATGGTCTCCGAGCGTCTTCAAGACCATCTGCGCGTCAGGCCCGCTTGCCGTAAAGTCTCCGACTCCACTAGATACTCTTCTTGACGAGCTCAGGAATCCCGTGTACGCCGCAGTCCGGTCTGCATGTGCTGCCGTAGCAGCAAAGGCACACCCAACCGAAAAACTTGACTGGGGTGGCGGCCAGGGTCAGGTAGGTGGGGCGGAGTAGATGACTACTTGTTCCTAACATGAGGCGGGGGGACCCCGCCTTGTTTCCTCTCTTCTGATTTGAACCCCCACGGCCTCGTACAGCAACTACCATTGAATCCTTACTTGCTTCGGTAAGTAAGCGAGGCCAGCAGCTTGATCCCTCACAGCAACACAAATATATCAGGCTTCGGCCAGGGATCCGATAAGGCGTCGTACAGCAATTACGATATATTCTTTGGGGTCTGCTTCGGCAGAAACTAGAGACGCCTGTACCTTCCGATATGGTGTAACGGTTAGCATACTACCCTTTCAAGGTGAAGACCCGGGTTCAACTCCCGGTATCGGAAACTTTTGGTGTCGGAAACTTTTTGGTGACTGTATCTTACCTTTGGTAGAAAATGGCCCTATAGTCCAATGGTTAGGACCCCAGACTTTGAATCTGGTAATCCGAGTTCGAATCTCGGTAGGGCCTTTCAATGTAGTTGCGTACAACTACATTGAAAGGCCTCGTCTCTCATCTACGATAAGAGCCGGAGCCTTTTTTGTTGAAACGCAAACAAACCTGATAGTTTGCGAATGCAAACAAAAAGTGACTCCATGAACCTCGACCCAATAGTCTCCAATGCAACCTCGACGCCTAACATTCCAACCTCTCATCTGTTACTATTGCAAGGAACAGATGATCGGATGCGCCCTAGTAGAGCATCTCCACGGAATATATTATTGTCAGGCCCACGAGGCCGAAGCCCACGATGATCGAGATGCCTACTTCGATTATCACAAGGTGGTCCCCATGTCTCTCGCGCATCAGTTCACTGAGCTAGACATATTACTCAAGATGTTAGAATCTCCCTTCCTCGTACGGGGTAAGCCAGGGTGGAAGGTAGACTACGGCTACAAGCTCCGTGAGACCTTTATTCGCTATGATGCGGCCCATAAAGACTGGTCCATACCCGTGATCTATGCAGACAATGATCGCTCTCTACATGTTCCTCTTTCTGAATTTGCGGAGAGGTCGTTTGATTCTAACATAATCAATGCAGCCAGGTCTGTTCTCAATGTAGGGGTATTCGTAAAGTTGAAGCCCCTGGCCACTCATTAGGGTTGTACGGGTGCCAGAATGACTGAGCTCCTTAAACTTACTATCGCCAAGATGCGCGGCGACGAGAGTGTTGTCCAGGTGATGATGGATGCGCCCTGGGATGACGATATCCGGGCCAGCTGCCACTTCCTAGCCCTCTCCTTGATCGAGAAGGAGAACATCGAGGTGGAGGTGATCAAGCTGCAGGAGGTGGCACAGAAGGCCGACAAGGAGGCTAAAGGTTGGCGTGGGCCGGGTAACACCGTGAAGGTGAAGAAGGAGGCGGAGGATAAGATCGCTGCTCTGACTCTGCAAATAAAGCCTCTTGACAAGGACATCCGCCTCTTCAAGAAGTACGTGAAGCAGTGGGAGCAGACCCGTATGAGCCCAGAGGAGCGCGCCGCCCTTCTCTATATGGAGCTCATCGCAGAGTTCAATGCAGATGGTGGCTGGGCCCACCTGCCCCTGAAGCACAATCTCTATGTGACCTCCCTGTACTAAAGAGGAGGCACAACCGGCACTGTTAGATTTCTTAACCATCGTTGAACACGATCTTTTGGCATCTGATTCTCGCGAACCAGACTACCGGGACCAGGAAGTAAATGAGATCCATCACTTTCTACAGTATTAAGAAGCGAGGCAGTCCATAGAGCCAGCTCTAGTCCGCCCTCACGAAATCCGGCCTCAGCCTCAAGACAGTCACGGAGTTCACAGAGATACTTGAATTGATTAAAGAGCCAGGACTGACGGGCTAGCACAGCGGTATACTGAAACTTCCAGCTCTTACCATTCTTATTGGGATGATCCTGCACAAACAGACGATGATTCACTGCCTGTAATTTACTCTGAAAGGAGAGCGGAAATAGGCTCCAATGCTGATGAAAGAAGGTGTAATAATCCTGGCGGTCCGAGGTGGCAATACTGGTCAGACAATCATAGTAAATGGACCAATGATTTTTGGTATAATTCTCTCGAATCCAATCTGGCAGAGTCTCGTGCAGATGCAGGCCCGCCAGATTTAGATCATTATTATCCAGATGTAAGTCCTCTTGGATATCAAGTTCACCTGCCAGCAAACGTAACACGAGATCCTGCACGGATGAACTCCGTTGTATATCATTATCGACTAAGGGAGTACTATTATTCTGAAGAAGTTTGCGAAGATCGCCGCGATGATGCTCCCACAGAGGCTTGATCGTTTCTGCTGCGACACCCATCCATGAGGCACAGGACGCCACATCTGGTGCCTGGATATCACGACACATACAGATACGCATGAGTGGTTGATATCGTTTCTCCTGCCACTCATTCGAGATACAGATAATTATGTTAGGCCCCTTGTAGTCCTTGAGGATACGTACTAGCTCTGACAGACCACCGCGATCACCAACAGACATTCCGTCAATTTCATCTAGAATAACACCTAGAGCACGATGACCCTCTGGTCGGAAAAAATCGGTAACATTTGCAGAGTTCAGAAGAGGCTCAATGAGTTCTGACATTGCCGCCTTATGTCTGAACTGGCTAGCATTACATTCTACAGGACGGAGTCCGGCATCCTTAATAAGGCGATGGGCCAGAGTTGTCTTGCCTACACCTGGCGGACCGTACAAAAATGCAGCAACGGGTTTTTTGGTGGGTAGTTTAATCCATGAAAGCAGAGCATCATAATGATCTTTATGGAGTAAAGGACTCCAATCCATTACTCTGCTTACATGTTTGATTGTTTATATTTGAACGAACGACTTTTCGAAGGATACGGTGGGACCTTTAGAATAAGCCTTGCTTGTTAGCATGGGTCTCTAGAAGAGACCTCAGACTTGTCGAAGGATACGGTGGGACCTTTAGAATAAGCCTTGCTTGTTAGCGTGGGTCTCTAGAAGAGACCCTGCCAAGTGAGACCATTAGCCTGGGCCTTGGCGACCTTCTGAGATACAGTACCAGAAGGATCAAAGGCATACTTAGAATAATTAGTATCCGAAGGCTGTGGTAGATTCTGAGGGTCAGCCATCAGTAGCTTGCTGTTTAATCCAACGAAGTCAAAACATACATTAGAGTTCACTCCCTTACCGTCATCCTGAGTCACACTTGTTAAATAATCAGGGCATACTGTGATGTACGGAGGCCAGTGTGAACTAGAATTTGCATCTGCAAAATAATACATGTACATAATTGATAGCAGAACCAGACCCAAGATCAACCAGATAATCGCCGTTATTGCATGCTCAATGGTGAACAGGGTGTAGCATACCCAGAGATGCATAAATAGACCAACAATCCAGTAGGCCCACTTTGCCAACTTAAGAGAGTTCTTCGAGAATGGCATCCTATTCTATTCCTAGATTTCTTCCAGACACAACATCGACATCGTTTCCGTATACTGGTCTGGTTTTTCGATTAGCTCATCAATATCTGGCTCAGACATATATTGTTGGTTCGCCGCACAGAAATCGAGAAGGGCCGCCTTTAAAAGAGCTTTAATATTTACCTTATCCGCAATCAAAGGAATCTTATAAATCTGACACAAGGGCTTCATATAGACCAGTACTGCTTCGGGGCTACACCACTCACGGGGCTCCTTGGCCCCATTCATAACTGTATACAGGCGATGGATGTAATAACATAGCGGGCTCTTCCGCTTCTTCTTATACGCCGATAGAAGCGTTGGGTTCCGGAGGAGATTGGTCAAGGGCTCAAACTCAGGATGCAGAAAAGACCCATCAGGATTAGTAAGGATCACAACCTTATCAAAGTCAATAAAGCAACCGCCCTCATTGTACGTTACATCGAAGAGGACATTATCCAGAATTCTCTGACTGGGATTACTCGGATATAATTCAGTAATGATAGCACCCGTATAGTCCTGACAGATAAACTTCATGTTAGGACTAGCAAGGTTGAATAGAGTATTCAAGAAAGCCATATCGGCAGCGGAAAGTTGCGGATCCTTCATCCATCTCGGATCAATGCCCGGAGGGCTAGGTCTCTCAAAGTTCCGTCGCTCAATAAAGAAGGTAGTATCACCAATCACAGTTGGCCCATTCACAGACTCAATCTTATCATTAAAGTAATTTGGTGGCGACTCAAGAAGAGGGTCAATCAGAATACAGACCTTGACCCCAGGCCAGGAAGACACAAAGGGTGGACATTGCTGAAGAGGATTGACAGCACATCCAATTGCCAGATATATCAGAGCCGGTTTCTGATTCTCACAGTAGTCTATGATGTTGTTCATCTTACCATGTGACATCGAACATGTCAGGTCGTCACTTTTTGCCTAAAAGAACAAAGGTAATAATAACTTGAGCAACAGCGGTATAGCACCAGATTGCGGGCTGTTCATGAATATTATCTGTTAGCAATGTTGATAACCATGGGCCCGCAAGGATCATAGCCAAGATCGGCCGTATCTGAAAAGTAACCAGTGTCGGCATGAAAAACATAAAGAAATGAAGAGCTATACTTGGGGTAAAATAAGGAGATCCAGTCGCCCGTAAACGAAGATTCCATGCGACATGCCGATTACCAGAAAAAGAACATGTTTTGACTCCGCACAAGGCTTCATTCTTAGTATCGCATAATGTATCATCTGTTACATAAAAGAGTCGTGATAACAATAGAAAACCGGCAGCAATAGATAAATATAGAAAGATAAATGGAGGATTCTTCATAAATGCAAAGAGCCATATGTTAAAAAATAAGGGTTGGAAACATATATGAAGATATCCTAAATATGTTAAAAATGTATTCCAGGGATCATCGCAGTTATCGATCACACTATATTGGAAATACTGAATGATTTCCATTAAGCTAAAATACATAAGACCAATACCCGCAAATTTGTTTACAGATGTGTAAAAGAATAGTCCGACAAGTAGACCACCGAGTCCTATGGCTAAACTCATTCCCTGAGAGAAACACATCCCCTAGGTTGGGCCAGGATAAAGTTTTCAATCCTCTTTATAGGGGTATGGCGATAGTCGTCAAAAAAGTAATTCAACCTACACCCGAAGATGTTAAGACATTCTATGAGTCTCTACAGACGGAGATTCCCACTGATATTATGGACACATTTTCTGGAAAGAAATTTAATAAGAATCTATTGGAGCAGTATCTTCAACAGTTTCCTGAAAAGGCAGAAGTAATCCGATCTTGGTTTCAAGGGTTTAATATTGTGGAAGATAGTCCAACGGTTAAACTCTATAATGCTGGATGGCATGGTCTCACTGTAGGAGCAGGTCTTGCTATTTCAATGGGTGTACTTCCTCTACCGATATCGATCATGATGAATGCAAATATTCATCATCATCCCGCAATGCGGTTTCTAATGGGCGGCTTAGGTATAACATTGTGGCCCTTTGTACTCATCTATGCCTTTATATTTATGAGGGGTCGGCCCTACTTTGGTCTCTTTCCTCTCTTTAGGGGAGCCGAACTTCCTCCTAATCCGACCTATTGGTATGAATGGCCCGTCTGGATTTTTGTAAATCTGGGTAGCATTATCGGAATCGCTCTATCTCCCTTTAGTCAGGGAACGACAAAGGAAGATGAAATCGCATACAGAGAATTTCTTTCTAAACACATGGGATTCTTAGACCGCGGATCAACAGGGACCGTTCCTGAAGATCTATACGAGAGAGCAAAAGATCTTGCTAAACTAAAGGATCCTATGGAATGGAGTCATGGAGTAACTTCATTAGAGAATGCACTTATGAGTCAGTCTTCCTCTGTACCTTCCGAAGGTGCTCAGGGACAATGATAGGTGTACGTGCAGTCTCATCCTTGAGTGATATATAGAAATCTCGTATCTCCTTATTCTTAATCAACTGCGATAACTTCATGTTAGTCTTAACAAGTTTAGGATTGACCTGCAGAAGGAGATTACGTTTATCAAAGGTGTTTGTAGAATGACAGATACAGACTAAATGATCCTGGGACTTTAACTGAACCATTGGGGTCGTGTAGTCTTTCAGATACGATTTCTCCTCTGCCATCACTACTGTCTCATCATAGAGATGCTGCTTTCCATAGTCCGTAAAATAGGCCATGGTATTATTTGTACAATGATTCTGGTTATAGGGGCCAATACGCCATACCTCATTGCGATCTGTATAATACAGGAGAACCTCTGAACATCCTACAACCTGTATATTCTTGGACTTGTTTGCCATGAGAACCTTAACACAGTCACGAATACGATCTGGTGGATAATAGTCATCATCATCCATACATACACAGATATCTCCCTTAGCCTCTCGGTTCAGAATATTCCTCATCTCACCAATCTTTACCTTGCGATCCGTAATAGGAATATGACGGACATTTGTTAGACCAGATGCCTTCACTAAATCATCAATCTGGTCCGATCCATTATCCAGGATGATCCATTCAATCCGATTCATCGGATAGTCCTGTTGCTTAAAACAAGCTATAGCAGAAGGGAAGAAAAGTCTTCTATTGTACGTTGGTGTTAGGACTGAAACGAATGGTCGCATTATTTCTTCTTGTATTGCCTCTCTTTAGTACTTCTCTTGGTCTTTACCAGGTCTAAACACTCTAAATCAGATTAATATATTAAGGCCCCCAATGTCAGACTATCGTAGAGAACTCAGAGATTTCATAGCAGCTTCAATAAACAATCAGTTTAACGAGTCGAGTCCTCATGCAGATCAGCCGGTCTGGATTACCACGGTCCTCAGGCCCCATCAGCAGACTCTGTTAGCCGGTGCAAAGACTCTCGAATACAACGCTGATTTACACCCTATCTCTTCTGAACCCCAACTCCTGACTAAATACGGAATCATAGCAGATCGTGTTGGAGCCGGCAAGAGTCTGGTTGCTCTGTCTTTGGTGAAAGAACCTCCGCCAGAATCTGCTCGTGTAGTTATGCGTAATGGAAATGGACATCTGGATGCCCTATCTATCTCGGTAAAACGAATGCCGGCCACCTTTGACTTCCAGGAATCTTGGCGAGATCTAAGCTCTGAACTTCTAACAGTCATGCCATCCATAGATGGAAAAATTTATACCAAGGTGGCCCTCTTTATCATTCCACACAATGTCTGCCCGCAGTGGGAGTCATATATTAACGATCACACAAGTCTGAACGCGTGTTGTATCAGACGGACCAAGGACTGTGAGAAGAGCCTAGGGACCATATTCAGTTCTGACATGATCCTTATAAGTTCCACCATGCTCAAGAAATTTATGGGCCTCTTCAATGACTTTTCCTCCATAGTCTGGTCTCGTCTCTTTGTGGATGAGGCGGATTCAATTATCTGCACAGTCCGTCATGGCGAAATCAGTGCTCGTTTCACCTGGTTTATTACGGCATCATGGGTCAATATGTTATTTCCCTCAGGGATCCACAGTTATAGTTTGAATAATCTTCCTGATGATATCCGTGCCATCCTCGGATCAGGACAGATTCCAGGTATATCATCTCACTACGGATTTATTTATAATACCTTATCGGATACCCGTTACACCATATTCACCAAGCTCATGCTCAAGAATAGTGATGCGTGGGTTGATGCCAGTCTCTTACAGCCGGTGATTACTCACGAGACAATTATGTGTAAGGCCCCTGCGAATCTGAGTATTCTGAAAGGATTTATTTCGGCTGCGGCAATGGAGGCCCTGCATGCAGGTGATACGGCGGGAGCAATGGATGCACTGGGACTCAAAACGACGACGAAGGAGACTCTGGTGGATCGTGTTACAATGAGTCTACGGGGAGATCTGGCCCAGGCAGAACGTCTTCTCGATTTTAAGAAGACCATGGACTATTCGACTCCTTTGGTTAAGGCCCTGGCTCTAGAGAAGGCGGAGCAGAAGGTCCAGAGACTCCGTGAGCAGCTCGAGGCTCTGGAACAGAGGATCAAGAGTGCTGCGATAGAGACCTGTCCTATTTGTATGGATACTCCTCAGACTCCTACTCTGACTCCGTGTTGCCGTCATTCCTTCTGTCTATCCTGCCTATGCGAATGCATGACCACTAGAGCCGCCTGTCCCTTATGTCGTACTCCGATCGGTTCTGTATCGGAACTTCTGGTCGTAGGAGAAATGGATACAACTACAGTGGATACAAACCCCCTACCTACGAAGGGCGCCGCGCTTCTGGATCTCTTACAGAACTCTAATGAGAATCAGCGCTTCCTAGTCTTTTCGGCCCACGAGGCATCCTTCAAGGGTCTCCGCGAACTTCTGTCGGCCCGTGGAATCCGGTGTGAACTTCTGTCGGGGTCGGGTGCTCGTGTAGAGCGACTCCGCAATCAATTCAAGGATGGAACTATCCGTGTCCTATGCATGAATGCGCGACATGTTGGAGCGGGTATAAATCTCGAGGCAGCGACCCACGTGGTTTTATATCACCGTATGAATACGGAGTTAGAAAAACAGGTTATAGGTCGCGCAGTCAGATTTGAACGTGAATCGGAGCTAAAAATTATCCATCTGGCCCATGATGGTGAAACCGCAACGAATGGTGCACATGGATCGGAAGTGATCATGCATTCATTCTGAGTAGACCTCATTTAGACTTATGTTTGTGGATCCTCCCTCTTCTAACACAATTCCAAGAGAGGTTATAATTTGTAGACCACCATAGACAAATTGTGGTTCTGCTCCTAACTCTGCTTCTAAAAAGATAGGAGTGAGATCAATAGATTTAAATGTTAGATCCACCTGGCCCCGTATAATATCGCGCAGTCTAACATTTGCCTCATGAATCTCTCTGTTCTTTTGAATCCGTTCTTCATTTGTTCGTTCGGCTTCTGAACGTGTCTTACCAGTCTTAGTTTCTGTAATAAGGAGGCGGAGAGGTCTGGTAAATTTACGGGCCATATATGTGCCAGATTGAAGATTATACTCGATGCGATTGCCTGTCTTACGCAGCTCACCTGCAAACTGCACTATCCTGCCAGTACAGATCTGTAAATTCTGATGGAGTGTTCCTACCTCCTGACTAGATCGGGCCATTCCTGCATAGACTTCGAAACCACTGCCTACCTTGTACATGATCCACGTATAGACACCATCAGGTGCAGATGTTAGAGCAGCACCTCTCTTATGATGACGGCATACACGAGCCAAGATCTTAGTGTGATTGCCTTCTACACTGGATATGAAATTGGTCGATAAACGACTATACCGTTTTCTGGTTATACCGCTGGTTCCTCGAACATTTGTTGTTCGCGTTAATTTGAATCGTGGAAACATCACCCTATAGTGGCAACCTAAAAATGACACCCAGGCCCCCGTTGGTAAATGAATCAATGATTATTTCTCTAGAAGGTAATATTGGTGCAGGGAAGACGACCTTCCTCAAGGCTCTGGCTTCTGCTTGCCCAGAGTATGAAATTGTGTTAGAACCAGTGGACCAGTGGACAGCCAAGCATGGAGACCGTTCCATCCTGGAACTCTTGTATGAGGATAAGGCTCGCTGGGCCTATACCTTCCAGACCTGCGTTCTTCAGACAATTGGAGCAGCTGTCAAGGAGGCTCACACAAAAAATAAGAAGATTATTATTACTGAACGTTCGGCTCTAACATCTCGGTATGTCTTTACCCAGATGTTAAAGGAAGGTGGATATATTTCGGAGATTGAGTGGGCTCTGTATCTTAAACTCTTTGAGGATTATTATATGCCTCTGAATGGACATATCTACTTGGCCACCGAGCTGGATGTTTCAGCGGATCGTATTAAGGAGCGTGGTCGGCCCGGCGAAACTGTTTCAATGGACTATTTGTCTAATCTGGAAATTAAACACAGGAGTTGGTTATCTTCTACAGATCTACCTGTTCTTACTCTGACATCGACATCGCTGGAGGAGAACATTGCTCTGGTAAAGGACTTCGTAGGGAAGATTTCTGGACACTAACTATAAGCATGCACCTTTACATGAGTCTATTTGTTGCCGCACTCTTTTTTGTTCTGACTCCTGGGGTCGTGCTAAGTCTACCTCCTGGCGGCTCTAAGATGGCTATGGCAGCAACGCACGCTGTAGTCTTCGCAGTTGTCTACGGCCTGGCCCACAAGACGGTGTCGGATATGCTGTATATCGAGGGGTTTAAGGGTTGCCCTACTGGTCAGAAGTTAAGGGACACAGGCGATTGTGCTTAAAAGATGTTGAACTATTAGGATGTAAGAACCCTCAATAGGGTATTTCTTAACCTAACGGTTAAGAACCCTCAATAGGGTTTCTTAAAACTAAAGTTTTAAGAGCCCCATTGCTCATTGCACACGACACAACAGTACTGATACTTTAAATTCTTCGCATCGGTCTTGATATACAGAATATCACGCTTCGAAGGATCGCCCTGACTTGCACAGGCTGCATTAGGACACGGAATAGTCTTCAGATGAGGCAGAGTAGGATCCAGCTTCGTATACTCATTCAGAGCCGAAACGGTCTGTTTCTGGCCCGAGGCGGTATGGAAGGTGGTTTCCAGAATGAGAGCCTCCTCAGAAGACTTGGGATTCATCTCCTCCTTGAATCCACAATGGCGACAGAGTTGCTCCAGCTTCTGCTCCGTCTGAGTTAAGAATAAATAGTAAGAACATACTGGACAGAATCGCATTCTACTTACTTCAATGGAAAAGATACTCGTCAAGTTTACAGTGTTACCTTCAGAAGTGCCTCACATGCCGCCTTGAGCCCAGGGTCGATAGAGTCCCAAAGAAAATCGGCAGCCTTATCAATCTGATTATAGTTAGATCCATTCCACTGACCATTAATACCAATATGGGCCACTGCACTTGGCTTAGATACAGCGAAGATCTTTCCAACAAGATGACATACAGACCAATCGTCGTGGGAGGAACCTAGGCGAGAGCGAGCAAATTCCAGAATCTCGCGTGTAAATACCATACCCGCAAATCCAGCGGTATCCTTAATATAATAAGAGCCACAGTCCTTATTCACAGGATGAGATGTTGAGTGATATAAAGATCCAATCCTAAAATCAGGAGTCTTGATCAGATCATCTAGGCGAGTCCGCCAGTCGGGGGCCACAATCATGTCGCTATCAAGGATAACAAGATGTGTATAAGACCCTTTTAGGAATGCATCGAAGCAAAAATGAGTATTGAGAAGTGGATGACGATGCTTCTGCGCATGTTTAACTATGGTGGCCCAGGGAAACATTGCTCTCAGATCGGCCTCAGAGAATTCTGTAGATGCATCATCGGACACCAGATATTCGGTATTCAGGAGATCAAGCTCACTGAGCTGAAGAGATTCTGCCATCAAAGAAATAATGGACCTGCGATTCCACGAAGGTGTGGCTACTAGAATTTTTGGCTTAGACTCCATGACTAATCTATGTTAGAATATACGGACTCATTCAGTACGCAAAAAGGTTTTATTTAGAGGTATGGTTAGATCTTTCTTAGGCAAAGTCGCAGATCAGTCGGATGATCTCGCCCACCGAGTCGCGCTCCTCCCTGGTGTTCTTGCAGACCACGTAGCCCGTGGACCAGCTGGGGGCCTTCATGAGGTCCTCCAGGACATGGGGCATGCCTGCGACGGGCTTGCCGAAGTAGGAGTGCGAGATGATAGGGCCCGTGAAGGTGTGTGCCAGAGTGCAGGCAATCACCCACTCACTCGTCGTACAGTTTTCTACTGCATGGCTATCCTGCAAGAGGATGATCATGTGGCCCGACTCAAGGATCAGGTTGTAGACGGCAGTCAGGACCTCTGGCTTCGCCCGCACGTGGTGGCCAGGATGGTCCCACACCGCATCGTCGGGTTTGGCAGTCAGCTGGCCGGACACATCATTGATCAGAACGGGGTGGAACTCTGTCAGGCCCGCGTCGCCGAAGCGGACAATAGGCTGCGGCTTGTCGACATCATAGCGGACCACGCACTTGATCGTGTTGCCCTTCTCGTAGTTGCTAGGATCCAAGAGGATGTCGCCGGCGCGAAGCTCGTCCATGCGCTTGGACCCGCTGAGGAGGCGCACCATGGTGTCGCCCGTGAAGCAGCCGCCACCGCCAGTGCACTGAGGGCAGGGGCAGTTGCGACTGTGTGCACTAAGAGTTACCATAGGTGCTGCTGCACCACCGCTGCCAGAGCCACCAGCGGCAGAAAAGGTTGCCTTGATGGAGCCCAATGCCTCATAGATCTCCACGCCCTTCTCGATCGCTGCCTTAGTGACCGGCGTCTCATAAAAGGTGGAGCACTCGTCCTTGAAGTTCATGGGCCACTTGTTGTGGTGTCCGCTCAGAACGCCAGGAAGGTAGTGCTTGCCCCACTTCTTGAAGTTCTCGGGCAGGAAGCCCTTGCTGATCTGGCCCTTGTACTTGTCGGCGTGATCCAGGTCTGTCGAGAGGGCCTCAATGTAGGGCGTCGATGCAAGAGAGCTGAGTGCGGCCTTGATCCCTGCGACATCCAGTCGGCCCGTAGTCAGACCGGTGGAAAGGCCACACTCAAAGATGTCATGGGCCAGAGCATTGACAGAGTCGCCCCTATCTGCAGACACGCTGACAGAGGCAATCTCCGTGCTCTTCACAAAGAGGCGCGCCACAGCCGTGGCCTGGCCGCCTAGGATGAAGTCGCGAGTCTGGCCCGCCTGGAGGAAGCCGACTGGCAGAAAGGCACGGTCATACCCGTCCAGGCGGAGGCTGACATCCGTGTGGGTGATGGCACCCAGATTAGCGCAGAGGTGGATCGCGACCTGGGCCAGGACGCTGCCATCGGGCACGTAGTAGAAGTCGCCACCGCACTTCTTGGCAACGCTCAGAAGCAGGTCGCTCTGGAGGGCGTCACCGTAGCCGTAGCCGACCGTGTGGAGGGTGAACTTGATGTCGGCGTGGCGGTCCTTCCAGGCCTCGAGGGACTTGATCAGGCCCTGAGGCGGATCGTAGGAGGGATCCGACTCACCGTCTGTCTGGAAGATGATGACGTTGTTGGCGCCGGGATTTACGGCTGCGCTGGCCTCCAGCGCCTTGAGGGCGGCAGAGATGCCGGCCCAGAAGGAAGTGCCGCCGCGGGGCTTAATCTGAGCGACCTTGGCGACTGCTAGATCCTGGCCAGAAGCGGACATCGCCGTCGGCGGCAGATAGGTGACAGCATCATTGTCGAAGCCGATGATGGAAAGGCTATCGCAGGGCTTCAGAGTCTTGGCGAGGGCCTTGACGCTGTGCCCTGTCAGGTCCATGCGGCTCATGAGCGAGGACTCCTCAGCTGTTGCCTTGGGCTCCGTCGCGCGGCCCCCCATAGAGCCGGACATGTCGACGACGGCGATAACGTTGAGCGGAAGCGGCTTGGCGTCGGCGGGCACAGAAACCTGGATGTGGATCTTGTCGCCGTTCGCGAACCTTGCCTTCACAGTGGGCGGAACCTGGGCCTCGACGACCTGAACGGGAACGGCGCTGCCTCCGCCTCCAGCTGCAGGTGCTGTCCCCTGGAAAGCAGTGACAGCATCCTGGATGATCCCCTTCAGGTCGTAGTTGACAACGGGAAACCAGCTCAGGGGAATGGGTGCCCTGCACGTGGGGCAGGCCCAGGGTCCCTGCATCTGACCATAGGCGTGGTGAGGCTGGGCCATGAGCTGGTGCAGACTGACCTTGTCAAAGGTGTGACCGCAGGGCGTGGTGCAGGGATCCGTCATCAGGCCCAGATGGATGGGACAGCAGAAGCGCTGATTCAGTGCAGGATTGGACATTGGTGCAAGTTCTTACTTGCGGCCACCTCATCAAGTTTGGCCCACCCCCTTTCAATTTTTTAGGCCAAAAAGTATAGAATAGAAATCTTTAGAGAACTTCTGCGATGAAATCAAGCTTCTGCCTCAGATCCTCATTCTCCTTCACGAGAGCCATAATCTCTTTGCGAAAGAGTCTCCCCTCTTGCCGATTACGTTCCATATCTCGGACGATAGCCCC
>Ga0114962_10002074_pt1 | contig 17010 bp, 20 predicted proteins | sample C_130820_MF_Meta_FD_87017 | JGI IMG/M metagenome (GOLD analysis project Ga0114962, IMG submission 87017) | Freshwater microbial communities from Lake Croche, Canada to study carbon cycling - C_130820_MF_MetaG | ecosystem: Environmental > Aquatic > Freshwater > Lake | place: Lake Croche, Canada...
AACTGGCTCTGTTGTCGTACGCGTCATACCTCTACGCTACGACACCTATGCTCCTACTTCATAGATGTACTCCGTGTGACGCTTACGGAATTCTTGTCCCTCCAGTACTTGGTGAGCACCCGGGTAGGAACCCGTTGCTCGAAATCCAAAAAATAATTCCAAGGCTACCATGAGTCTCAGAAGCCGCGCTTTGAGAGAGAGATAGATCGGTGCCTTTCTAACCAGTTTGCAGTACTTTCTCCCGGATTCTGGAGAACCTCTCGCTGATCTCCCTGACCTTTACCTCAGGTATTTCATGCTCCTTCGCCAACTCCGGCCACTTCTGGAGCGAAGACTCCACCGCCTCGAAGATTTCGCGGTATTTATCACGACTCAGACCGGCATCAAGACAGAGCGCCTCCATGGTCGCGGCAGAAGGCCAGGTTTCATCGGACACCGTCATCCCTCGCACAAGAAGCCCAGGAGAGAAAGTCATGTCATAGGCGGGAGTAAGACTCCAGAGCCCTGATCCCTCATCCAGCTGGAAGGCATGGTTCTTGGCATGGTCATCCATATTGGAGGCCATCACATTGAAGATCATCCGACGCGCGATCTCTCGGAGCTGGGAGGGAGCAGTGTGGAGGCGCAGAGCTAGGCGGAATAAGTCCCGATAGTCTAGGTCGGTTGGTTCTTTGTGGAGCAAACCACTGACCGTATGAAAATGCCTCCTCTGGTCCTTAAGCAAGGAGCTAGGTGAATCGGGAATATCAAAGCGCTTCACCAGGAGATGCCGTCTTGAAGAGTCACTTGATTCAACGATGAGGCTCGTCTCCACCGCTTCAATGCCAGACCCTCGGGCCATCCGGGCAAAGACATGCTCGCAGCGGGCATAAACACCATCTTCGCTTGCATCAAACTTCAGCAGGCTTGGTGTTCCTTCCCCAGCAGGTTCTCCCACTCGGAGAGTCCCATCGGGATAAGAGAGAACAATGGACTTTGGCAGGGCTCCTCCCGCAGTTCCTCCTCGGACCAACTGCGGCAAGACCTCCGAGGGGTTTCCTCGATCAATTTCAGCGGCTCCCTTGGCCAAAGCTTTAGCACTGACCTGTTCCAGTTTTGAATCACCCGATTCCGTTGCCGGTTCGAATCCAAGTGCTCCGAGTCCTCGCCTCCCCCTCCAAGCGAGAAGCGACATGATGCTTGGTTCATCCCATTTTCGGGCTGCAAATTCGGCGCGGGCCACTTTTTTTCCCCAGGCATCGGGCAAGCAATCAGCGATAAGACCAGGAAGTCCATCAATCCCCTTGCTCCCATTAAATGCCACATCGGAGAATGGCAGGCTGATTGGCGAGAGATTCAGCCCGCGCCGCAGCCATGATTCATCATAGACGAAATAAACGGCTCCCCGATGGACCAGATGCCCCACGATGGATCCATCCCACCAGCGGACTTGAAGTTTCTTCTCCATTTATTTGGAAGTTCTCGGGGATGCCTTTAATCGTTCAGGCGCAAGCAGATCGTTCAGCTTGAGATTAGTTTCTGGTTCCGGAATCAGATTGTGCAGAGCCTCGCTGAATCCAAGGACCCCAAGAGCTCTTGCCACATGGCGGAATTCCACACTTCCCACCCCAGCCTCAATTTTGCGGTACGTAGGCAGACTGATCCCCACAAGATCAGCAACATGTTGCTGGGAGAGATTCTGCTTCAAGCGATGGAGCTTGAGCCTTCTGCCCAGCTCTTTCATCGCCTCTTTCTCTCCTGAGATAGAAATCATATTTTCTATAATTAGCATTTATGAGCATTAAAGCAAATTATAGTTTCTTTTATAAAATTTGATATATTTCCTATGCTTCTCCCAAAAGTATCGGGGAGGATGCCTGCTTGTAGGTTAGCCAGTAGGGGGATTGGAACTCGCTTCCTCCCAAGATAAGGGAATTGATCCCTCGGTAGGGTTTCTTGGAGACGATATTTTGTACTCCCGCCCAGGGCTTCTGCCACGGGACGGTTCCTTTCTTGAGCTGCTCAATGAACCGCTCGGTGATGATCTGGTAGATGTCCTTGCTCACAAGATCACCTCCTCGCGGGCATGCGCTAAGTGGATAATCGCGTCATGTTCTGAGAGACCGAACCGACGCCCAACAGCAGACGGAAGGTCTTCTCCCTCCACCACGCCTGTGAAGAGCGGGGTGGCCCCCAAGGCAACACCCCGATCGACCCAGCTCAAAAAATAGTCCTCTAGCAGCCGGTCGTGCAGATCAGAAGGGATCATACCCGCGATCTCACTTCCAGTTGATCGAGTGGCAGAAACCCTGGATGATATCATCCACCTCCCCCTCCGAGTAGCGGAGAGAGAAGGCGAGGTCATCCAGGCTTTCCTTGCCGATCAGATCGGTCCGGACGCAGTAGAGCACCACGGCGGCACGAAGGCCCTTTTCGGAAGCCTCCTCCGCCTCGGCAACCCACTCAAAGGTGCGCCCTAGAACCTCGCAGATGCGATCAATGCTCTCATCCCCTCCCTCATGGACGGGCTCGATGTGGTCAACTGGATGCCGGGTCTCGGCGTTCTGGATGTCGTTTTTGGGTGATTGGGGTGTATTCATCCCCCCCACGCTGACCGATCAAGACGACCTCAATGCTCCCGGTTGGGAGCGAGATTTAGAGGCAATCAAACTCAAACTGCTGTGAAAACTCAGTGCAGTACCGAAATCAATTTTTACTCAAAAACTTTTTGCAGTTCTTTACTGCTTCACGCCGGAAATCATCATAAGAGCACTGTGGGGCATGCGTACAATGCAAAGAGCCGAGTTTTTTCCAAAAAAGTTCTTCAGCCTTGTCTCTATCTGCTGACTCAGGATCCAATGCATTCGCAAATCTATCGTATAGATTTGCAAGAACCTCTAATTCACTGCCAGGTATCATCTATGCATGCAACATACGAAGCCGCTCACACTTATTTCTGATATCAAGAACCTTATCGTGAGATGCGGAGCAATAAGGATGCTTTTCAAGCAGTCCTTGAAGATGAGTTGCAAATGAATCGCAGATATGGGTCATGGTTTTCCAGATCTCTGCGATTTTGGATAAATCATCTTCATTTTTGGCCATTCGAGCAGCAATGGCGTAAAATTGAACAAGCTGAGACTCCAAACGGGAAACCCCCGTGTCAAATTCCCAGCACATATTGGGATCAGTTAGAGACACCCTACTATCAAAGGCCCTGAGTGCCTCGTCTTTAAGGGCCTCAAAGTCTGTTGTGGTTAAAGTCATTCTTTTACTTCAACCCCATCCTTCTGATAGTCAAGGTCAATTATTCTTACAGCCGTTTCACAACACAATTTCTCCAATGATCCCCGCGAGCGGACACCAAAACGGACACCAGTTTGTGGATTTGGAGTAGTTTTCGAAACGCGCGGAGTAGCCTTGATTACTCTCTAGAAGATGCTGTTTTAACCCTGCAGACGCAGCCCGATTCCGTCCCCCGCCTCCATTTCCTTTATCCATGGACAGGGGACTATTTTTTTGGCACTTCTGAGGTCCTATGAAACACCTCCTCAGCTTCTCACTACTCGCCATCGTTGCCTTCTCGCTCTCCGCTTGCCACACCGTCAGTGGTGTTGGTCAGGATGTCAGTGCTGCAGGTCGCGATGTCACCAAGGCCGCCAACAAGGTTGAACAGAAGATCAACAACTGATTCACCGGAAAGATACTCACAAAGGCCGCGTCGGGTAACCGGTGCGGCCTTTTTTCTTACCCAGACTGATTGCCTTGCACCCACCTACCCTTTAAGTTTCACCCATGAGCAACACCGGCCCCATCTCCAACTTCATCGAGCATCACTATCGTCACTTCAATGCCGCCGCCCTGAAGGATGCAGCGCATGGCTATACAGAGCATCTAACCAAGGGGGGATCGATGTTCCTGACAATGGCGGGAGCCATGAGCACGGCTGAACTCGGCCTCTCCCTGGCTGAGATGATCCGCCAGGATAAAGTGCACGCCATCTGCTGTACGGGTGCGAATCTGGAAGAAGATGTCTTCAACCTCGTCGCCCACGATTTCTACGAGCGCGTGCCGAACTACCGTGATTTGACTGGCGCTGACGAGGTGGCCCTGCTGGAGCGTCACATGAACCGCGTCACCGACACCTGCATCCCCGAGATGGAGGCCATGCGCCGCATCGAGTCGGCTGTCCTGGCCGAATGGGAAGCTGCCGACAAGAAGGGTGAGCGTCTCTTCCCTCATGAATTCATGTACCGGATCCTGCTGAGTGGGAAGCTGGAGTATCAGATCGACGTTAAGAACAGCTGGCTCATGGAGGCTGCAAAAAAGAATCTCCCGATGTTCGTCCCCGGTTGGGAAGATTCGACACTTGGCAATATGTTTGCAGGACACGTGATCAGCGGTGACGTGAAGAACGTCCATACTGTCCGCACCGGCATCGAGTACATGATCGCACTCGCCGAATGGTACACGAAGAACTCGAAGCCCCTCACCTCAAGCGCGGGAACGGGCCGTCATGCCGATTCACCCGATGGATCAATTGGATTTTTTCAGATCGGCGGCGGTATTGCCGGCGACTTCCCGATTTGTGTCGTCCCGATGCTCCACCAGGATCTCCAGCGCCCCGAAGTTCCTCTCTGGGGCTACTTTTGCCAGATCAGCGACTCCACCACGAGCTACGGTAGCTACTCAGGTGCGGTTCCCAATGAGAAGATCACCTGGGGCAAGCTTGGCATCAACACGCCCAAGCACATCATCGAGTCAGATGCCTCGATTGTCGCCCCGCTGGTCTTCGCAATGATCCTCGGCTGGTAATCCGCCGCAGAGGCGGCGGTTAGAAGACATTTAGTTCCGGGTCTTGAGTTCCACCACGTCGTGAGGTGCGGCCTCGCGCTGGCCGGCTGGACTCACCCGGATGTACCGTGCCCTCTCACGAAGCTGTGCGAGATCCTTGGCACCGAGATACCCCATGCCGCTTTGGATGCCACCGATGAGGCTTGCTAGAACACGATCGACAGGGCCGCAGGCTTCCTTGAGTGCCTCGACTCCCTCGGCAGCGACCTTGCGGGTGGTATCCGCTTTATCGTGGCCATATCGGGCTGCACTGCCTGCTTTCATGGCCGAGAGGCTTCCCATGCCGCGGTACTGTTTGTAAAGTTTACCTCCAATCTCGACGATTTCTCCCGGGGCCTCGGTGCAACCAGCGAACATACCACCACAGATAACGCCTTGAGCAAGCGTCAGGGCCTTCACGATGTCGCCCGATTTTGTGATACCTCCGTCAGCGAGGATGGAGACCTTTTTCTCCAAAGCAGCCTTGGAACAAACATAGAGAGCCGTCATCTGCGGTATACCGACTCCGGCAACGACGCGCGTGGTGCAGATGGATCCGGGCCCCTGCCCTACCTTGATGACATTGGCTCCACAGTCTGCCAGATAATCCACGCCGGCCGCACTGGTCACGTTGCCGGCAATGATAGGGAGTTGAGGAAACGCGTCGCGAACAACCTTCACGGTGTCACCCACACCCTTGCTGTGGCCGTGTGCCGTGGAAACGGCAACCACATCGATACCCCGTTCAACAAGATCTCCGATATGATTGAGAATACGTTCCTTGTCGAGTTCGCCGAAAGCGTTCCGAGTCGCGGAGACGGCCGCACCACAGATGAGCCGAAACTGGGAGTCGCGGGCGGGCTTAAACTGAGCCTTCCTCTCCTGAATGATCTTCTCCACATCACTCATGGTGATGAGCCCGTGGAGGCGATCGTCGTCGTCAACCACAAGCAGCTTATGAATTCCAACATTTTCGGTAAAGAACCTGTCTGCTATCGTAATCGGATCGTTGCCGAGCTCTCTTCTGCTGACAGTATGGACCTGCGCACGCGGTGTCAGCGCCTCAGAGACCCTTTTCGCTGCGTAACGAGGCTTGACCACATGACCGGAGAGCAGGCCAACAAGAGCACCCTTGTCATCCACAACCGGAAAGGTGCTGAACCCAAAGTTCTTTTCCTCGATGAGTTTCAGCACATCACCGATGAGTTGGTCGGATGTCACCTTGATGGGATCCTGGATCAATCCTTGGACATGGTATTTGACCCGGCTCACCTCATGCAATTGATCCTTCTCGGGCATGTTGTAGTGGATCAGACCAAGACCTCCATTGAGCGCCATCGCGATCGCCAGACGCGATTCCGTCACCGTATCCATATCAGCGGAGACGACGGGAATGTTGAGCCGAAGAGTTTCGGCCAACCGCGAATCAAGCAGGGTCTGACTCGGAAGAATATCAGAATACTGGGTCGCCAGCGTGACGTCGTCGAATGTCAGCCCGATATCGGCATGGGCATTGAAAAAAGAATCTCCACCACGGTAGAAAACCTCGTCAGGATTGGGTGTAACTGTCATAAAAAAAAATGCCTTTCAAGCGGCCTCTTTGGCAAGGATTTTTCCTCCGAAAGAAGCTAATACCATCTTTGAGAGAAGGCATTAAGCGATCCCCGCCGCGATCGCGTCACCCATCTCCTTGGTTCCGACCTTGGTCGTTCCCTCCGACCAGATGTCGCTGGTGCGGAGTCCGGAGGCGATCACGGTGCGGACGGCGGCATCGATGGCATCGGCGGCAGCCACCTCATTGAGTGAGTGCCGAAGCATCATGGAAACGCTGAGGATCTGGGCAATCGGGTTGGCTATTCCTTTCCCAGCGATATCGGGAGCAGTACCGCCGCTCGGCTCATACATGCCGAAACGACGCAATTCACGCTTAGATTGACCAATGCTGGCACTTGGCAACATGCCGAGCGACCCCGCAATCATAGCCATCTCATCGCTCAGAATGTCGCCAAAGAGGTTCTCCGCAAGCACCACGTCAAACTGCTTGGGGTTTTTGATAAGCTGCATCGCGGCATTGTCCACATAGAGGTGGGAGAGGGCGATATCCGGATACTCCTTCGCGGTCTCATTAACCGTGCGCCTCCAGAGGATGCCATTCTGGAGCACATTAGACTTGTCGATGGAGGTCAGTTTCTTCCCGCGGCCTCGGGCAGCCTCGAAGGCAACGCGGGCGATCCGCTCGATCTCGCTCTTTTTGTAGACCATCGTATCGACCGCGATCGGATCATTCTCGTTCTCACCGGTATCTTTGAGAAACTTAGGCTCTCCAAAGTAGAGACCGCCGGTGAGTTCGCGCACACAGAGGACATCGACACCACCAGCCACCGACTCAGGGCGGAGAGGGGAAGCATGGGCCAGTTCCGGCAGGCAGATGCAGGGGCGGAGATTGGCAAAGAGACCGAAATGCTTACGTAGCGGAAGTAGAGCTGCTCGCTCGGGCTGCTCGTTCGGGGGAAGATTCTCCCACTTGGGACCGCCGACAGAGCCAAAGAGGATCGCGTCACTCTCCTCGCAGACCTTCAGAGTCTCCGCAGGAAGGGCCTTCCCTTTTTCATCAATCCCGGCTCCACCCACGGGCATCGCGGTTTCCTGAAGAATGAATCCAAACTTTTTCTCGACCACGCGAAGGACCTTGGAGGCCTCAGCCATGACTTCGGGTCCAATGCCGTCTCCGGCTAGTACTGCAATGCGGTAGGTGTTGCTCATGGGATTAGGGTCTGTCCTGAAAAAGTTGAAAAGCAGAAGGGTTCAAGAGTTAAACTGTGAAGCTGTATAACACGGGATTGTATCAATTTTCAAAGCCATGGGGGAGTAACTTCTTCAAGGATTCAACAAATCAACGATTCAACCTTTCCGCACCTTAACCCTTCATGGCGTTCGCTATGAACTCACCCACCTTTTCTGGATCTTTTTGCCCCGGGGCAGACTCGACACCGCTCGCGACATCCACAGCATGTGGACGGACGGATCGCACAGCCTCAGCGACATTGGAAGGATTCAATCCACCGGCAAGGATGACATGGGTCTCCGGGTGAGCACTCACGAACTCCGAGCCCAGATCCCAATCGATCATATGACCGCTCCCTCCATAGGTTCCAGGCACCGCAGCATCAAGCAGAAGGAAGGAGGTCTTGAAAGCCGTGGCGGCCACGAGATCGCTTTGAGAGCGGATCCTCAGCGCCTTGATCCAACGAGGAAACCGGTGCCCCTCCGAAGCACAGAATTCCGGAGACTCATCCCCGTGGAACTGAATCGCATCGAAACATTCCGCCTGTTCCAAGCGTTTCAAGAGTTCCTCATCCGGATTCACCACCACCGCTACCAAGGCGATATTCGGATAGTCGGTCTTCAGTTTGGAAATCCACCTCATGTCGCCTTCACTGGAAATCGCTCTCGGCGAAGGGGGGTAGAAATTGAATCCCAGCGCTCCCGCTCCTGAGTCGATCGTCCGAAGAGCATCCTCGTGCGACGTGATGCCGCAGATCTTAGGCGCAGCCGGGGTGTGATCGAAAAAGGGAATCAATCGGGAATGACTCACAGGGATGAAGGGAATGAATAAAATAAGTAAATTTCCAAGGAATCATCCCATCCCTTTTATCCCCTTTATCCCTGTGATTTTTCCGAAACAACCCGCCCCTCTACCTGCTTCATCTGCTGATGGTGGGTGACCGGATAGACGCGACCGTCGCTTGCCCTGAAAAAGCTACTCAGAATCCAGCTGATCAGCCCGATGATGATTCCCGCAAAAAGAGCGCTCCAGAAGCCCTCCACATGGAATCCGGGAACCACAGCAGAGACAAAGAGCAGCAAGAGTGCATTGATGACCAGGATGAAGAATCCCATGGTAACGATAATGAATGGGAGGCTGAGCAGGAGTAGAACGGGCCTCACCAAAGCGTTGATGATTCCGAGAAGTAACGCTGCTCCGACAAGAGTCTCCGTGGAGCTGTAGGAGATCCCTGGGATGAGATGCGAAGCACCCATAACGGCGAGGGTTGTGATCAGCCAACGGATAAGAAATTCCTTCATGGGAGAGATAATACATCAGTTCATGTCGAAATCGGCAGAAAAATACTATCGACCTTTTGGGCAATCGGCATACCTTTTGCTTGTACCAAGTAACACCTATGGCCACAAAAAAAACTCCATCCACAGTTTCCAAGTCTTCTTTGAAAATTCCTTCCAAAAAGATTCCTTCAAAGAAGCCAACTTCTCCGAAATCATCTGTCACGGAGAAACCAAAAACTACCGTTCGCAAGACACGGGCGACCGTAAAAAGCAACCAGAAGATCGCTCCAGCGCTGACCTTGAAGCCGAAGCCCAAAGTGACCAAGCCGGAATTTTCCCACGAGGAGATCTCCCTGCGCGCTTATTTTATTGCTGAGCGCCGCCATCAGATGGGCTGGGATGGCAGCTCCCATACGGATTGGGAGGATGCCTTGAACCAACTCATCACCGAGGCACTCGAGAAGCCGCTCAAGAAACGGTGATCTTCCTCGCGGTTGCCAGAGCACAAGACTCCGACTACTGGCCCAAATAGGCGGAACGGATCTTGGGGTTCTCCAGCAGTTCCGTGCCAGTTCCGGTGAGTGTGATTGACCCAAGCTCCAACAGGTAGGCTCGGTGGGCAAGTCGGAGCGCCATGACGGCGTTTTGTTCGACAATCAGGAGCATCACTCCCGCCTTGTTGATGTCCCGCAGGATGGCAAAGATCTCCAGCACCAGCTTGGGAGCCAGCCCCATGGATGGCTCGTCGAGGAGCAGGATCTTCGATCGACTCATGAGTGCGCGTCCCACGGCGAGCATCTGCTGCTCACCACCGGAGAGGGTTCCGGCCATCTGATTCCTGCGTTCCCGAAGGCGGGAAAAAAGTCCGAAAACCTTTGTCAGATTAGCATCATAGGCCTCGCGGTTGGTCCATGCCCCAAGGCGGAGATTCTCCTCGATGGAGAGATTGGCAAAGATTCCCCTTCCTTCGGGAACCAAAGAGAGTCCCTTTCGGACGATCTCCTCGGGATGAACCGTGCGGATCATCTCTCCTCCGAGTCGAATGACTCCGGCATGAGGAATCGCCCCGGCGATAGCACGGAGCGTGGAGCTCTTTCCGGCTCCGTTGGCACCGATCATGGCGACAATTTCCCCCGGATTGACTGAAAAAGAGATTCCGCGGACAGCCTGAATACCGCCGTAGCGGACCTCAAGATCCTGCACCTCAAGAGCGATTCCTTCGTTGGTTATTGTCATGGGAGTTCGCCCTCCGTACCCAGGTAAGCCTTGACGACACGCGGATTGGCCTTCACCTCATCGGGCTTCCCCCCCGCGATGCGAACACCGAACTCCAAGACCTCTATCCTGTCACAGAGAGCCATAACCATCTGCATGTGATGCTCGATCAGGACAATCGTGAGGGAAAACTTCCCATGCACCCAGCGAAGGAAATCGGTGAGTTGCATCGCCTCGGAAGGATTCATTCCCGCTGCCGGCTCATCCAGCAGGAGTAGGGTGGGCTTGAGCGCAAGGGCTCGGACAATCTCGAGACGTCGCTGGGCTCCATAGGAGAGATCACCCGCCCTGTCTTGCGCAAGCGATCCAAGTTGAAAGAGTTCAAGGAGTTCCAGGGAGGCCTCGATGGATTCCCTCTCCCGGAGACGGGAGCGGGGTGTCTGGAGCAGCGCGTCTGGCGGTGAGCAAAGCAGTCCGGAATCATACGCGATCCGTACATTCTCCAGAACGCTGAGTTGACGGAAAAGACGGATGTTCTGGAAGGTCCTTGCCATGCCGAGACGGGCAATCTCTGAAGGACGCAGCCCGGCGATGGAGCGACCGTCGAGGAGGATTTCTCCGGAGCTCGGGGGATAAATTCCGGTGAGAAGGTTGAAGAGGGTTGTCTTGCCAGCGCCATTTGGCCCTATCACACCCAGGATCTCTCTCCGGTTGACCGAAAGGGAAAGATCACCGATGGCACAGAGACCTCCGAACTGACGCGTCAGGTTGCGGGTCTCGAGCAGGAGACTCATGATACAGTCTCCTTCCCGTTCTCGTTTTTGTTCTCAGTCTTGGAACGCAGCTTGAGTGAGAGGTGGGGCTTGAGCCAATTCCAGTCGCGATAGCCCATGATACCGGCGGGTCTGAAAAGCATCAGGAGGACGAGTAACGCCGGCAGCACCACCATGCGCCATGTGCCGAGTGGTTGCAGGCATTGGGTGAGAATGGTCACCACACCGGCACCCAGAAACGACCCGCCCAGGGAGGCGACGCCGCCGAGATAGACCATGACAAGGATCTCAGTGGATTTGAGGATATCGAAGGAGGAGGGATTGATGAACTGGAGTTGATGAGCAAAGAGGGCACCGGCGACACCGGCGAAGAACGAGGAGGTAACAAAGGCGACGAGCTTCGCAGTGCGGGTATTGACTCCCATTGCCTCAGCGGCGATTTCATCTTCGCGGATCGCCGCGATACCCCGACCATACTTGGAATAGACAAGATTCCTGATCACCCAAAAGGCAACCACACACCAGAAATAGGCCCAAGCCACCGTCGTGAGCCGAGGGATGCCGAGCAGCCCTCTTGGACCGCCGGTATAGGGAATATTTTCGAGACCCGATTTTACGATCATGAGGAAAGCGAGCGTGATGATGGCGAGGTAATCCCCCCGTGTCTTGAAAGAGAGAATTCCAACGGGAATCCCTGCCAGTCCCGCAACACATCCACCAATCAGAACGGCTATTGGAAAAAGCAGGATGTCAGGGGCAGCGGGAAAAAGCTTCACCGTCAGGATCGCAGAGGCGTAGGCCCCAAGCGCCATAAAGCCCGCGTGCCCGACGGAGAACTCACCCATCCATCCATTCACAAGATTCAGACTGACGCAGAGAATGGCGTTGATCGCCACCGAAACGAGGACGAACTGAAGGTAGTCGTTCAGGAGTCCGGTGGCGGGAAGGATCACCGTGATAATCAGTCCCGCAAAGAGGACCACCGGTGGGAGATAACGGCTCTTGGTCCAGTCAGTCATGCCACTCATGCCCTTTATGCTTTGTGAAGAGTCGGTTTTCCCAGAAGTCCGTGCGGCTTGATGACCAGAATGAGTAGAAGCAGGGAGTAGGAGATGAGGTCGCGGTACGTGGAGGGAAGCACGGCCACGGTCATCACTTCCACGGCACCAAGAATGAAAGCTCCAAGCACAGCTCCGCGCATGTTTCCGATCCCGCCAATCACAGCGGCAACGAAGGCTTTCCACCCGACAGTGATTCCCATCGCAGCACTCACGACCGGATAGGCCATGCCATAGAGAAGTCCCGCTGCACCTCCGAGAGCGGCCCCGATGGCAAAGGTTATCGCGATGATCTCGTTGGCAGGCACTCCGAGAAGCGACACCGTGGCACGATCAGAGGCGACCGCCCTCATGGCCATGCCGAAGGAGGTCTTTCGAATCAGAAAATCCAACACCATCATCAATCCCACCGAAACTCCGATAATGATGATCTGGAGAGTAGTGATGGTGAGTCCTCCAAACTGGTAGGTAACGTTGTCCAGAAGATGAGGCATTGGACGGGCATAGGGACTGATGCCGAGCGTCGTGTTCTGGATGACCAGTCCGCAACCGAGTGCGGTGATGATCGCAGAGACGCGTGGAGCGTCACGAAGAGGCCGGTAGGCGAAGCGCTCGATCAGGGTTCCGAGAATTGCAGTAGCCCCCATCACGACGATAAGCGCCACCCAAAAGGGGACGGGAACGATAGCGATCAGCAGCAGGCAGAAAAAGGCTCCGAGCATGAAAACATCGCCATGAGCGAAGTTGATCATGGTCAAAACCCCGTAGACCATGCTGTATCCCAGCGCAATCAGTGCATAAATGGAGCCCAGCTGGAGGGCGTTGATCGCCTGCTGCGCAAGATACTTCATGAGAGGGAGAAGGCAGCCGGAACGACGGCACAGGAACTATGGCTCCACCGTGCTTACCCAATGGAAGCCGCCGTCCTTGATCTGCATGATCACGGCGCTCTTGGCGGGTTCACGGGCACCCTCGGGATAGACAAAGTGTCCCGTCACCCCATCAAAGGTCCGCATGGTGGCCATCGCATCACGCACCTTGGACCGATCAGCCTTGCCTGCCGAAGCAATGCTGTTCGCAGCAAGAGTCATGGCATCATAAGTGAGGGCCGCAACGTCATCGGGAGCGTTACCGTAACGAGCCGTGTAATCTGCGATGAACTGTTTCGCCTTCGGACTGGCAGCCTCGGTCGAGTAGTGGTTGCAAAAATAGGAACCTTCAAGATTCTTGCCCGAGTCGAGCTTGATGATGTCGGGAGAACTCCAGGCGTCGCTTCCGAGGAAGGGGGCTTTGATTTCAAGCTGACGTGCCTGGGCCGCAATGAGAGGAGTATCGTTGTAGGGGGCCGGCAGGTAGATGATGTCCGGTGAGGATTCACGAATCTTGGTCAGCTGAGCCGCAAAATCACGGTCGCCGGTCGAGTAGGTCTCCATGGCGACCACCTTGCCGCCCGCTTTCTCAAAGGCCTCCTTAAAGAGGGCACTTTGACTCGTTGGGGCCTCGGAGGAGACATCGTAGAGAACTGCTGCCGTCTTGGCGTTAAGGTTCTTGGTGGCGAAGGCTGCAAGGACCGGCGACTCGAAACGGTCGGTGAAGCAGGCCCTGAAGACATTCTTTTTTGGCTTTCCTGTCTGGGAATCCTGGGTGGTCTTGGGATTCGTGGACCAGGGAGAAATCATCAGGCAACCAAGCGACTCGGCAATCTCTCCCGCTGGAATCGCACAGGAGCTGGCATTGGGTCCGACCATCACCAGCACCCCATCTTGGGAGATCAGACGCTGGGCTGCAGCTGCTGATTGATCAGCCTTGCAGGAGTTATCGATGACAGAAAGTTGGATCGGTAGTTTGACGTTTCCCAAGATTAGACCACCCGCCTTGTTAACCTGCTCGGTAAAAAGCTCCGCAGCCTGCTTGCAGGAGGCACCCACGGCTGGCATCTCACCGGTGAGTTCGGCATTGATCCCTATCTTAACCGAGGGTTTGGTCGGCTGGCAGGAGGTTAGCAAACATCCACTGAAAACAAGCGTTGTGAGGATAAGACGAGTGTGAAGATGCATTACTCACAACTACCGATTAGAAGGACTCGTCGCAAAGCAATTTCCTCCACAAACTGAACGACTGTTTACGAGGTCACCCTTCAGGACTTTCGGACTTCAGGACTTAAGGCCGGTAGCCAGGATTGTCTGGAAATTCGGCGCCTGCTGTTCGCGGGCCACAACACTCACTTCGAGGTCAGTGAAGCCGACTTTCTCCAGCATGGCGTGGAGTTCCACCCCGGAGAAGCCAAGCCAGACATGGGCGTAGAGTTCCTTGGCCTGTTCGTACGTATGGCTGGCCAGATCAAGAATCAAAAGACGCCCGCCCGGTTTCAGAATCCTGAAAGCACTTTCCACAGCGCGCTGCGGACGAGCCGCATGATGAAGAGCCTGGCTGAAGAGAGCCATATCGACTGAGCCGGACTCAATCGGGGGCTCCTCGAGATCACCGAGTCGGTATTCAAGATTAGCATAGCCATTTTCCGCAGCGATTCGTGCGCCGTACTCGACCATCTTGGGCGAGTTATCGATTGCGATGACTTGCCTGGCGGTGCGTGCCAGAAGCTGGGAAAGCGTCCCCTCCCCCGCTCCCATGTCGGCGATGACCATGGGCGGCATGAGACGGAGCAGCCCATGGGCAAGCGCCTGCCAGGAACGGCCCGGAACGTAGGTGCGACCGAACTTTCCGGCGAGCTTGTCAAAGTAATCCGCCGCACGGTCTCGGCGTTTGCTGAGCACGAGCTGGAGAGCATGCCGATCACGTTCTCCTTCTGGAAGCTCCGAGACGGCTGCGGTCACCGCATCGCGGAGCGGGGCAATCGCAGAAACAACGGCTGCATAATAGATATTCTTTCCGACACGACGGTCGAGGACGAGCCCTTGACGGCGAAGCATTCCCAGGCTTGCCGAAATCCGGGACTGCCCCATCCCGAGAGCCTCCTGTAACTCGGCAACGGAGAGTTCCTCTTGGAGCAGAAGTGCCAGAAGACGCAGGCGGGTCGGCTCGGAGAGCGCACGGAGGGATTGGAGAATTGACGCCATATCCATTTACATATATGTATATCTTAATAAGTAAAGTCAGTGCTCCGCATGCTTTGCTAGAAAAGCAAGAAAATTCAACCCCACGATCCCATGTCACGCAGTTACATCTTCTCATCCGAATCCGTCGGCGAAGGCCATCCCGACAAAGTTTGCGATACCATTTCCGATGCCATTCTCGACGCCTGCCTGACGCTGGATCCGACCAGCCGCGTCGCCTGTGAAACCTATGCCAAGAGCAACATCGTGGTGATCGGAGGCGAGATCACGGTTCCCAAGCTTAAGAACGCCCCCCTCGAATCCGCTCTGAATCTTGGAAAGATCGTCCGCGATGCCATCCGCGAGATCGGTTATCACCACAACGACGATGTCTTTCACGCTGACACCGTCTTCATCAACAACATCATCACCTCGCAGAGCCCCGACATCGCTCAGGGCGTCGATGCCAAGAAAGCCGAGGGAAAGAAGAGCGCCGAACAGGGTGCCGGTGACCAAGGCCTCATGTTCGGTTATGCCTGCGATGAGACTCCCGAACTCATGCCCGCACCGATCATGTACGCTCACCGCCTCGGTCGCGAGCTCACCCGCCTCCGCAAGAGCGGTGCGGCCAAGTGGCTCCGACCCGACGCAAAGAGCCAGGTCTCCGTCGAGTATGTCGATGGAAAGCCGACACGCATCGTGAACGTGGTTATTTCCACACAACACGCGGAGGGAATCTCCCACAAAGAGATCGAGAATTTCTGCATCGAAAAGGTGATCAAAAAAGTCCTTCCCGCCAAGATGCTCACCAAGAATACCGAATTTCTCATCAACCCGACCGGTCGTTTTGTTATCGGCGGACCTCAGGGAGACACCGGCCTCACTGGTCGCAAGATCATCGTCGACACCTATGGTGGAATGGGACGTCACGGGGGTGGAGCTTTCTCTGGAAAGGATCCCACAAAGGTCGACCGCTCGGCCGCCTACATGGGCCGCTACGTGGCGAAGAATGTCGTTGCCGCCGGCCTCGCAGCGCGCTGCGAAGTTCAGTTCGCCTATGCAATCGGCTATCCTGATCCCGTCTCGATTCACATCGACACCTTCGGCACCGCCACGGTTCCCGAACAAGCGATTGAAATCGCCGTGAAGAAAACCTTCGGCTTCAAACCTGCCGAGATCATCAGCCAGCTCAAGCTGCGCCGCCCGATCTACTCCAAGACCACCAACTACGGTCACTTCGGCAAGAACGATGCCGACATCACCTGGGAGAAGACCGACAAAGCAGCAGCCCTCAAGAAGGCCACCCTCGCCGCAGCAAAACGGTAAAGAAGATAAAACCGTTGCAACGTTAAAAGTTACACCGCCCAGAACCACATCATTGCAGCAATCACCTTTGAACCCATCTCCCATCTCCCATTACCTAAAACCATGACCAACACCACCGATTATAAAGTAGCCGATATCACGCTCGCCGACTGGGGCCGTAAGGAAATCAACATCGCCGAGCAGGAGATGCCCGGCCTCATGTCGATAAGAAAAAAGTACGCCCAGGAAAAGCCCCTCAAGGGTGTTCGTATCACCGGATCTCTTCACATGACCATCCAGACGGCTGTTCTCATCGAGACCCTCACCGATCTCGGAGCCGATGTGCGCTGGGCCAGCTGCAACATCTTCTCGACCCAAGATCAGGCCGCAGCAGCGATCGCCGTGACCGGTGTTCCTGTTTTCGCCTGGAAGGGCGAGAGTCTTGAGGAATATTGGTGGTGCACCTACAAGGCCATCGTCTTTGATGGCGGCAAGTGCCCTCAGATGGTCGTTGATGACGGCGGCGACGTGACCCTCCTCCTCCACAAAGGCTACGAACTCGAAGATGGTGATAACTGGGTCAATACACCCTCTGGCAATCACGAAGAGCAGGTCATCAAGGACCTCCTCAAGCAGGTCTACAAAGAGAATCCGACCCGCTGGCACGACATGGTCAAGGAATGGCGCGGCGTCTCCGAAGAGACCACCACCGGCGTCCATCGTCTCTAC
>Ga0114962_10002075_pt1 | contig 17007 bp, 14 predicted proteins | sample C_130820_MF_Meta_FD_87017 | JGI IMG/M metagenome (GOLD analysis project Ga0114962, IMG submission 87017) | Freshwater microbial communities from Lake Croche, Canada to study carbon cycling - C_130820_MF_MetaG | ecosystem: Environmental > Aquatic > Freshwater > Lake | place: Lake Croche, Canada...
CTGCGACCACAAGGTCATTCATGGACGCCGTACGTGTTCCACCCGGAACCGTGCCCGAAGTCGTATAGGCGACGGCCAGGACCCCCATCGACGAAAAAGCCAGAGACGGTGTCTGAGACGTGTTGGTGGCAAACAAGGAAGGGGACCCTGTTCCGCTGTACACCCAGGACCGGAAATATCCTGTGCTGACACCGGGACTCGAGACCAGTGTCTGGTACCGAACCACTTCAATCTGCTTTGTGGGCGGGATGGCCCCTCCTTGAATTTGTCCTGTTGTTTCAAAGGCGACATAGACCCCTCCCTGCGTATCGGCCGCGATCGCGGGATTCGTGTTTTGTCCGGTGCTGTTGAGATTCGCGCCGGCTTCCGTCCACAGTTGTTTTCCGTTCAAGTCGAAACACGACAGAACAATGTTTGGTTGGCCAATTGCGGTAAAACACTGGATCGCGTAACTTGTTTGTAAGGCCACGTACAAGAGTTGATTGGTGGGATCGATGGCAAGTTGAGGGACCGATTCATCGTTACAGGAATTGAGTTGGGCATTTTGCTTGACCCAGGTCACTGAGGGTTGTCCTTCCACTTCGTCAATACGGGCCAAGACAATGTCAGCGGGTCCTGGTTGTAAGCATTTATTACAGAAATTCGGAACGTAGGTCATATTCAAGTTGTTGTACGTGGAATCCTGTGTTCCGTACGCAACATAGACTTGGCCGGACGGCCCTGTGATGATGGCGGGGGTTATGTCATTTGTAGTTGTAACCATCGCGGGAGAGACAAGAATCCATTGAGGAGTTCCAGTGCGAGTAATTTTTCCGACGGCAATATTGTACGTCGTGTTTCGACAGGGATTCGTCAAAGAATCGATGAGGTCAGGAGTCAAGGGAGGAAAGGCGCCTGAGGGGGGCGTATAGAGTCCCTGTGTGACAAGGGCGGCTCCTGGAAGAGGGGGGACTCCTTCGGAAGGCGGTTGTCCTGGCAAGGACGGAGTCGCAGGAATGGGACAAATAGCCAGCGTCGCAACGGCAAAATAAATCGCGTCGTCTGCTCCGACCGCCGTTGCGACATTTCCGGAAATATCCCCAAGACTGATGTTTAATTGTTGTGCCCACGCCGGAAAAGGGAATTTCATTTACTTAGGGTCCGGTAATATAAATGTCGCTGTAGGGTTTAAGTTTAGAGAAGTCAACGCTGACCACGTACCCGAATTGTTGAATGTAGGAGAGCCAGGCGGGAAGCAGAGCCCAATTCACTCCGTAGGTCGACGATGGTTGGTAGCAACACCCCGGTATGTTGGGGGGAGGAAGAAGCCGTTGAAAGGTGGCATTGTCCCAATAGTAGGCGGGGTCTTCCTTGGGTCGGGCGCAACAGCAGGTCGGAAAGGTTCCTGAAGGAGGGGCCCGGTCAATTCCGTAAATGGTCTGGGCTTGTTGCTGATTGCCTCCGTTGCCGTCATTCCAGAGAACAGGAAAGATGCGGTAGAGGTTCATAGTTTCGGTGGTCTGAGATTATTTTCGGGGGAGGGAATAGAGACGATGGCTATGAATAACCCAATGAATGCTGCCGTTAGAGATTTCAGATTAGGTAGACATTTTGTAGCGGTTGATGCTGATGCTACACAGCCAAATGGACGCAATGAATATGGACATATTATGGATCATATTCAAAGGGGTGTAATGGGTGCGATTGGATGTGCTAGATTTAATTTCGTTGTAAATCGATTGAGCCGAAGATTAAATGAACATGCGATAGGCCTTTTATCCCATATTGTATGTCCGTTAATTTGGAGAGTCTTATACGAAGAAGGAGATAGAGATTTTCCAGAAAACTGGAGACGATACGGTGACGATCTTCCGGGTGCTCTTGCTGGTCCTTTCCCTTCTGGAGCTACACGAAGAACAAATCATGTATACGATGAAGATGAACACTGGAATGAAGCAGTCGAAACAATACGTGGCAGTCCAGCAATCGTAACTATGTTACGGACTCTAGTAACAACAGGTGCTTATGTGGCACCCCCGATAATTGATGGCGTTAACCCTTGTGATGATTTGGATTTGATTGATGAGGATATAGAACATATTCCTGGCAATCAAGGAAACAATGAAATGGCTGCTGCTCTAGCCGCATCTATGGCCGAAGCGAGAAGCCGATTACAAGCATTATCAAGGAATACAATAGTGGCAATGGGAATGAATCCTAATGATGAAAACGCCTTAGAAGAAATGGGTTTCCGTCTAGAAGGTGGTCGTCGTAACACCCGTAAGCATCGAAAGAACCGAAAAAGTCGTCGTTCCACGAAGAATCGCAAGGCATCCCGAAAGAATCGAAGCCGAAAACATTAGAATATTCAAAAGGCCCGGAAAGGGTTGGTCTGCGATTATTTTCGGGGGAGGAAGTAGAAGCAAGATGGCTACCTGTCGCCGCGGACGATACATTCAAGTAAATGATTGCGTCTCTGGACATATTGACGATACTGTTCAAAAAAGGTATTTAATGGGACAACTTGGTTCTCCCGGACCTTTACAAAACCGATTTCAAGATATACTAGGGAGATTAGATATGATCTTTCGATGTGAGAATCCTCCTTTATTAGAAGGTGACAAAGAAGGCACATACTCGCATATTATTTGTCCTCTTGTGTGGAGGACCTTAAAACTGTGTAATCCAGAACTAACTGATATTCCTGCCGATTGGTTAACCTATGGAACACCTGATGGCATGGGGTTAGAAAGACCTAGTGGTGCCACAAGACTTATAACGCGTTGCGGATTACGTGAGACTCTTTACAATCACCCAAAATTTGTGGTTGCTGCCCAAGATCTCGCAGACACAGACGGTTTTTGTGAGCATCTGGAAAATATTCTCACTACTCGACCTCGAGTTCATTGTAGACACGACGATCATACAGGTGAGTGTGTAGATCCTGTAGGGTCACCGGTTCGTGACCCGTATTGTCCTCCTGCCGAAGATGCCAATGCCAATGACCCTGAATTGGCTGCAGCAATAGCCGAATCTTTGAGACAAAGAGGTGGTCGTCGCAACACCCGTAAGCATCGAAAGAACCGAAAAAGTCGTCGTTCCACGAAGAATCGCAAGGCATCCCGAAAGAATCGAAGCCGAAAACACTGATCGATTTGACAGACACCTGTCCGATCGCTCTTTTGTAAAAAATAAACTGCCTTCATAGATGGCAGCACCTCGCGAAGTTCGTTGGCAAGACCTGGTAGTCGGTCGGACCTATATTGCCGCAAATCGAATTCGTAATGATTTCACGGTCTTTGAATTTAGAGGAGTGGAGATGGAAGGCTTTGCTCTAGGTCAAGGGGAATATGGCTACATTCAAGCAGAGCCGGGCTCCCGTGTCCATGGAACAATGGTCCACACACGTCCTGATAGAGGATACCATTCAACACTCTTTTTTGAAATTGAGAATCCTCAATACTATCTCCATACAGTCGGAATGCCTCATCTACGAGCCATCCTCCGAGAGCGGAATGCGGCTGAACCTGCTGTAGTAGGCCCTCCTCCTCCTCCAGTTCGAGGACCCCTTGCACTACCTCCTGGACCTCCAATACTGGTCCGACAAAATGCGGTGAATCCCAATGTGGCCGGTCCACGTGCTCCACCCCCTCAAGGACTCTTACCCCGACAAAATGCGGAAAATCCCAATGTAAACGGTCCACCTCCTGGACACCCGATACTGGTCCGACAAAATGCGGTAAATCCCAATCATCCCCGTATGATTCGACTCAACGCAATAGCTCCTCGTCCTGTACAAGAACATCCTACTCTTGAAGACGCACGTCATATCGGAACCCTCAGGCTGAACCTTCCCGTACTGTTCGCACCTGATGGAGAGGATCCCATCTCAGCGGAAGAATTTGTCGACGGTGAAGAACTAGTGCGTCTCCACGGAAGTAATCACTTTGTTTTCAAACCCAACACAATCCAAGCCTTATTTGATCGAAACGATTACAGAAATCCAATGACGCGTCAACCCATCCATCAAGGTGACATTGAGCGATTCACGTACAAGTTTGACCCCGACGTAAAGGAAGGAGGGCGGAGGACACGTCAAAGGACACGTCAAAGGACACGTCAAAGGACACGTCAAAAAACACATCGACGCAAGCAGACACGTAGGGGTCGCAGATAATCTTCTGTCTCGGATGTAAACTAGATTGTTTTCTCCCGGTAGTTGGGCTACCAGAAGAAAAAAAGGAAAAAAAAATAAAAAGACCGCTCTTATAAAATGGAGGAAGCTCGTATGGAGGACGCACAATTTAATCGCATTAATATGATTCTTGATTTCAAAGAACGCTTAGAAGGCTTTTTAATCCCCATAAGCCAATTCAGTCCACCACACTATATACGTGATTACAATCAGCGATTGAACGTTGCGATAGGAATGATATCCCAATGGTATCCTGAAGCACAAAATCTTGGTTATATTATTATTTTATCCCATATATTGCGTCAATACGAACCACCGAACGCTGTTATTTTTGATCAAATACTGAGATTTTTAGAACAAGTAGGAAATTATGAAGCAATCAAGACTGCCATCATGAAGATTCGGATGATTACTGAGTCTAATAATGCTGGTATAGAGTTGGGTGCCTTAGATGAGGATAGTTCGAGTTGGCCTAACATATTTAGGGACCTCATTGTTCCACGTTTTTCTCGCACTGATAGGTTTGGTCATTATGTAACGGGGGGGTTACTTACATACGCAACAGCATTTAACAACGCACAGTTTGAAACTGACTTTACAGAAGAGGAGATGAACTCCTATCATAGAGAACGGGAACGGAGGGAAGAAGAATTGAGAAGAGTAGAAAGAGAACGACTAGCAAGAAGAAGAAGACTTATGGAAGAAGAAGAAGAACGACAAAGAGACATAAGAAGACGACGTGAGGAAGAAAGAATACAACGACAAGCAGATGCTCCTAGGATCGTGAATGAATTGATTTCACCAGGCGAAACCCCTTTGAATCTACCTGCGAATCACCAGTTCCTTCCGGCAGATCCGATTTCCCTTGAAGATTTTGTAGACGGAGAACAGGTTCTTGTCGTGTTTGAAGGAACACCGACCGCACGAATGTATAAACGAGCATCTCTTATTGAATGGTTGGAATCACGTATTGTACAAGGACTCCCCGTAGTAGCCCCCAATAATGCGGATCGGGTCTTACAGCAAGGAAATATTACAGCCCATCGATTACGCATAGTCCTAGCGGTGGCGTCAGCCCCTCACATCGGAAATGTACATATGAATCTAACGGGGCGAGAAGATCCAATCAGTTATAATACCTTTGAGAATGGACACGAATTAGTTCGCTTACGAAGTGAACACCCTGGTTCTGACGCGTCTATCTTCCTACCAGAATCCTTACAGCGAATGTTTAATCGTGGAAACACCGCAAATCCTATAACCAGACGAGCCATTACACAAGACAATATGGAACGATTCAGGTATCGATACAGACGCTATCCTGGGTATGTTGTAGTTCCGAGATCAGACGTCAGAGTAGGAACCCGATACATTGTCCAGACTGATCCTAGACGCGATGAAGGAACGATGGTTGAGGTGACGTCAATAAATCCGTCTACAATTAAGGCGACGATTATATCAAAAGGATCTATGATAACAAGAAACGCTTGGTCTGGTGCAAGTGGATTTAAGATCTTAACTCCTTCCACTGTATTTTATAAAATCGTGCGAACAGGAGGCAGACGAACAAGGCGACGAAGGCAGTTGTAATTCTGAATTCCCAACAAGTATGAGAAATAATTCAAACCAGTTTCCGAAGGAAGCACGGTTTGAATCCGCAAGGGGCTCTGCCCCTTCAACCCCATCTTAAGTTCTATTGGTGGGGGTTAGAGGGGGCTTGCCCCCTCGAGGTCGCTTGTTTCAACCCCGCCGGCACCATCGTCGTGCGATCGTAGCGAGTCGGGTTGAAAAAAAGGCGATCCGAACGGGCCCACGCCGCCGCGTCATCCGCTTCGCGACATCCCGCTGCCTGGCTCACGGGAAGCTTACGTGCCAGAGGAACATCGTTTCCGAGGGTCACGTTCGGAAGCGTCTGAGTACTCATCGACGTGGGAGGACCTCCGGGAGGAAGGTATTTCTCAGTGGCACATCGGGTTAAAGGATACGACAACAGTTCAAGATCCGACTCGGCTTTGGAATGAAAGCCGGCGTAGGCGAACCCACGACTGGCCTGACCCCCCGGAGGAGTCGCCGGAGGGGCCACTGCGTGAGGACGATGCGGGCCTCCCAGAAACTGCGAAGGCGTGGCAGGCACGGTGCTTGGGGTCTTCTCATGACCAAGAGGAGCATCTCCTGCCGAGGCGTGATAATACGTAAAGCAAATCTTGGTTGCCGGACGAGGGTCCAAGGACAAATCATGCTGGGGCTTACCTTGGGGAAGCACGTGTGTCGTGAGCATGGTGGGATCCCAATGGGTGCGCAGACAGGCGGGAGGAAAGGCTTCGCGTAAGGTTCGGGGACCTCCTTCATAATATTCAGAGAGAGACGTGGGTTCCATTCTTATTCACGGGGTGCGAAAAAAGATTACATCGTCTTGTAAATATCCAGGTCCGACGTGGGTCCCAGAAGAGACGAGTCCGCCTTGGGACCATTCACGATCTCTGTGACTTCCAACACGAAATCATATTCGCAATCGACGTTGCTGATTGCGTTGCCGTTTCGGTCGATGAGTTGGCAACTGAGTTTATCGAACTTGCCGAGCACGGGGCTGAACTCTTTGGGGCCTTGGACCGCCGTGCGACAGTAACTTGCGAAATCGTTCAAAATAATCTTGGAAAAGTACTTGGCACCCTGTCCCGCCGAATCTTGACACACGGCCAGATCTTCCTTGCCGGACACACCGAGTGTGTTGATTTCGAATTCGGGATTCAGGCGTAAGTAAATGTAGTCTTGTACAATGCGAATAAAGGTGTCCGAGGTGATGGTCGTCCTGGGGGGTGATGTGTCCTTCTTATTGAAGCCCAAGTTCCATCCGAGACCCCACTGGTCGTAGTATCCCAAATAGGGTTGCGTGAGTTTCGACAAAAACAGAAACTGAAACGGAAGGGGGTCCGTGATCTGGTTGCGGTTCAAGACGTTGGCGGGCAAGATGTTTCCGTAGCGTTCTGTGACATATTGGTTCAGTTCACCGTTCGCGGTCGACAAGATTGTCGTATATTGTGAATAAATGGTGGTCGTCGATTGGAACAATCCGATATATTGATTGAGAGCATCTGTATATCCCGTAAAGGTGAAGGTGGACGCCACCGTACCTAGAGCATTCCCAAAGGTCGCACTTGTCGAAAAAAGAGCGTCAAACTTGATTAATGAGTCTGCGTATTCGTGACTAAAGTAGTTGCCGTTCCCCACGAGAACCTTGTTGTTTGTGCTGATTTGTTGCGTATAAGGCACCGTATAAGGAGTACCGACATAGGTAGTGAGATTTGTGGAGTACAAATTCGATAAGAATCCCGCGGCTTGAGCGTCCGTGATGGGTTTGTATCCACTCAGATTGCCAATTTCTGTAGCAATGTCTCCCAGCGTAGGTTTTCCGAAATCGGTGTAATTTTTGCCGATAAAGCGAACCCCCGTCTGAAAAGAAGGAATGGGGTCGTAGCCTCGTACGTGAATCGCGTATTCAAAGCTGGATCGGACAGGGATGCTGTACAAATACGACAAGAAGTTGTATCCACTCTGGTCGTCAGAAGCCACGTATCCGATCGAAGAATTCGCGACAAGTGTTTGTTCCTGTCCCCACTGCCAAAGGTCCACGGGATTGACCCCAATCATCTTCTGCGTTGAAATATCTCCCAAATCAGCACCGGAGGTCGTGTTATTGTAGAAAAACAGCATCGTATCTTGGTACTCGGTAGCGATAGTACTATATCCTCCAAACGCCACCAAATCTGTCGCAGGATTGTACTGAAGATCGAGGGCTTCGTAGCGAACCTTGGTGTTCCAGTAAAACATTTGCCCCAGCGTTGAAGGTACGAGTTGAATCGTGCTATTTGGCTGAATATTCCACGCGTATCCTCCTGCGGGTCCCGCGTAAGGAGCTGCGCCTGCTACAGAGGTGCTGGGCAGTACAGGCTGGTCCGTGAAACTCAGGGCGTGGAAACTACCGACGCGCCATGTATTGGTCACAGGATCATTGTAAAATGGCACGGCGGTGAGAGAATTGGGAATATCAAACGTAAAGGAACTGATGAGGGTCGGATTGTACACAGCGTTTCCCACAGCAGATGCGACGCCGAAACTGCGAGGAAGAAAGGTGTAATTGAACACTTCAGGGGGGCTCAAAAAGTAGTTGGGATAAGTGGTGTCGGCGGCCGTGTACACGGGAGCATAATCAGCGGGAACAATGGTGGATCGCCAGTAAGAAGGACCATTAATTTGATCGACGTCCCAGAGGGTTTTGGCATTCGATTCAATTTCGTAGGAATAGTAAGTGCCCCACTCCGGTTCTCGTGTGCGTGCTGTTCCCAGTTGATTTTGGTAATTGTTCACCTGTATCACCTCATTCATGGTTAATGTACAAATCGCGGAGGAAAGACTTAGTGTGGTCGTGCTGGCACCCACGATGGAACTGGTGTAAAACACGGCCAACTTGGTATTGCGTCGATTGTACAGGAACCAATCGTCCCAATTACTCCCCGTACTTTCTGTCCAGCCCGTCTTGGTCGCGCGATTGCGGTAAAACGCATTGTTGTATTGGAGACTACTGAGACTGAGGGGGGAGTTAGTCAGACGGGTATATTGATTCAAACTTTGATCGGCACTCGGTTGCGTGTAGGCGAACTTGAGAAGGAAGGAATCAAGTTTGACAACCTGATTCGGTGGTAAAAAGAAACTGAAGCCACAGAATCCAGACATGTCGGGTGTGTACGTCCCGGCAATATCTTGGACGGGGCGAGAATCTGTGTTCAAAGAAGCATTGCTTGGATTGACACACGGCAAAAAGATGGATCCCGTTGAAATCTTCGTATTCCAGGTAGTATCAATCGCCGGAGTAAGATATCGTTCGTACACGGTATTGTTTCCTTGGAAATATTGCGGATTGCCGGGTTGAAACCAGTTAATAAGAATGGATTCATTGCCCGCGTTGGATCCTAGAGGAAGGGGAGTTTGAAGACTGCTGAGATAGATTTGGTTTTGAGCATTGTAGGTGTCGCGAATGGTATTCTTCGTATTTGATCCAAAATATAGGGACCATGTCTGAGGAGTAGAAATACTAGGAGGAGGAGCACCCGCGCCTCCATTCGACAAATTAAACAAGTACCGAAGACCCGTGCTGGTGCCATTGAGGTAGTTTGTAATATTGATGGGATCATAATTGTTGTTGTTGGTTCCTTGAACAATATAGTCCAGAAGGTTGTTGCTAATCTTGTTTGTGTCGTACCCTAACTGAAAAATGGCGGGATCGTAAATAGACTTGGTCGGATCTTGGAACACGGCGCTTGCGGGTGTATATTGATCCGAGAGGGAGGAAAGACCGGCAAACGGCATATCAAGGCGATCCAACTGAGTCGCGATGGTATAGTCTCCGTAAATTCCCGTCAAGGTACAAAAAACACGAAGAGGAATCGAACTTGGTACATTGTTACGATTTCCTGTATGAATCATCATATACGTCTGCTGGTTATTCAGTGTGGGCACAACCATATGATAGGTTGACACGCCCGCGGGAACTATTTCTTGCTTGAAGTAGTGGCGGGGATCTTCATAAAAGTCTCCTACCAAGTCGTTGGCCACATCCGCCATAAACCCGGCACGGTCCTTGTACCAGGTGAGGGTAAGGGGGACAGGAAAGGGACTTCCATCCTGCGTTTCCACGTAGAAACTAATGTTGAAACGGGCATTGGGTTCCGCAAAATACTTGTCCGCTGCGATTTGAAAGAAAATAAAGGGTTTGTAGGTGGTCAACGCAATATCAATCAAGGGAGGTCGTTGGTTGTAGTTGGCGTTTGTTGGTTGAACGCGCTGTCCTGCCAAGATTTGCGGCGTCATATTGGCCAGCCACTCGTTTAATGCACGCATATAATCAGGAGTCTTGAACATGTTTTGATAGACCGTGTACATGTTGAACGAAAGATTGCCGGACACGTCTGTCAAAATATAGGTGGTTGAAAAGGCAGTGTAATCACTTGTATCAAACAACAACGGGGTTTGGGTCAGCGTCGAGCCTAAATTGTAGACTTCCTCGGTTCCTGGTCCGCGTTCCGATTGAAGGCGTGGAAGCGTCATGATATTGATGTCTTGGCGACACCGCGAGGAAAAGGTCGTACGCATATACTGAGTTGGATAGATAGGAAAGAAAAGATCTGTGTATCCAAACTGATTCTCTCCCGCATTGGAGAAAAATAGTTCATTAGAAGGAAAAGCAGGCACCGTGTAGGTCGACACAAAGGGGTAGGTTTGAAAGGGACCTCCTACATCAAAATTACTTTGAGGGATGGCAATATTAGACCAAAAATGAGGCACCTGTTCCGCGGGCATATTGGATGAAATGGTACTTTCCGACACGCCCGGTGTGAGAGACAGATTCCATCCGTATCGATTCAATGTATTGTAGATGGAAATCTGATTGTTCGAGTTCGCAAAAAATTCGGCAGTGTAGGTTCCAAAATTCACACCAAAATTCGAGGTGAACCGTGCCTGTATAAAGTTGTAAAACTCAATAAGGATCGAGTTGGTTCCTGAAATGACATTATACTGATTGTTAAAATTGTCAATGTTTCCAAAGTTGCTCGAAACCAGTTGGTTCAAATAATATTGATACTGATTGGTCAGATCCGTCTTAATGCTCTGGTTGAGAGACGGCGCATTGATAACAAGGCGACCTTGTTGCGTATTGTAGGTACAATTGTACTGATTCACTAAGGAATACAAAAAGGTGTTTTGAGCACGGTAATTATTAAAGATTGTCTGGTTTCCTGAATCTCCTACAATCGCGGTAATATATGGATCCGATAAGCCCGTGTACGCAAAGACAATGTAATAGTACCAACTTTCGAATCCTGCGGGAACTGTTTGTCCCACAACGCTGAACGGCAGAGGATCTTGCTGGGCAATAATCATTTCCTTGACGATGGGATAGTAATAGGCGACAAGACACTGATTGTACGTGTACGAGATTGTACCGACTCCAAGTGCATTGGTTTGAAAGTATCTTGCCACAATATCATTGATGGTTTGATTTTTGTTGTATGTTTGCGTCAAACTGTCATACACAACGGCACCGGGAGAATTAAATAAGGGCGAAAAATCGCCCGTCGACTGAAACCCACTGATAAAGGAGGCCAGCGTAATGTCGGCAAAAATGGGGGTTGCGTTGAGGGCATTTGTCAGCTCTGTCACCAGTGTGTCGGTCGTGTAGGTTCCGTCGCGAATGGTGATTTTTACGGCGTTGCTCACGTCGACTCCCGTGGTGAGATCCGGTACCAAGCGTCCCTGCTCATAGACATACATCGTCGTGTTTCCAGACGAGGCCGAAAAGTTAAAGAACGAGTTGAGAAGATTCAATTGTGTGATGTTAATGGTTTTGACGGACTTGTACACTTTTGGAAGACGAATCGTAAAAAAGGTCGGTTGCGGGTAGACATTGGCGTCACGGTCCCGCGAGTTAATCATAAACAGCGTCGTGTTCTTGGATGCTTCGCTTTCAAACTTGGTTCCGGACGATAGGGGTGCGATCGTGTTTTGAAACGGAGCTTGAGGTCCTCCCGTGCTGACAGGAGGACTCTTTCCGGCGACGTTGATCAACGATTCTTCCGATGTATATCCGTCAGAATCTGTTTCTGAATCCGAATCATCGGACACGTAGGGTTTGTAAAAGGTCGCCATGTCCTTGTCCTCTAACGCTTTGCCACGTTTTAGATGGGGCGATTTTTTCTTACGAAAAAACAGCGAATGTCGTTTCTAACGACAAATCCGAATCCATATATTCTTAATTTACCGGCGATGACAAACGTCGTGTCGTCGGCGACCGGTGCGAATAGTACGGCCGCCCTGACCAATTCGTTGAACAGTGTTACGAATCTGCTCAACACGACCAACAATTCGCTGTCTATCAACACAATGAAGGCGTATACCGGAACAAGTATCACCTTTACCAACACTGTTAACTTGTCGAATGTACCGCTCACTATTAACGGGTCCAACGCGCTGACCTCCAACACCATCTCCGGACGCCCGTACTTGGCCGTTCAAACCTCGGGAGTGGAACAGGCGCGCTTCACATCCGCGGGGTTCGGAGTCGGGGTCGCCGCCCCGCTCACACGGCTCGATGTAGGGGGGGACACCCTGATTCGGGGAAACCTGTACGTGAGCACAATGGGGGTGCCGGTCACATCGACCATTGGAAACATTTACGTGGATGGAAGCGTGTACGCCGGAGGCATGGTGTATCCATCCGACCCTGTGCTCAAAGACAATGTGCGTCCGTATACTTTGTCCCGTCTTCCGGACCCGGTTGAATTCGAATGGAAATCAACGGGGCTCCGAGACATTGGTGTGCTGGCGACGGATGTTGCCACCATAGAGCCGACCTGTGTTCAGAGAACAAAGAACGGAACCTTGGCCGTCGATTATCCAAAATTGGTGGTCTTGTGTTTGGCGGAATGCCGGGCTCTTCGCACCAAGGTCTCCGAATTGGAAGACACGGTGCGCAAACTCGCGTCTGAGAAAAATGAAGGCTCCTCGAATTATTGCGTCTAAGTAAAATGAAACTCTCCGAAGCGACGCCCCTTCTGGGGGGGCAAGCCCGCTATTTTACCGAAGTTTACAAACTCTTTCGCTACACGGACGACCAGTCTCTCAAAGACTACCTGGACTTTATCGTCCATGAACCCGTCGAATGGCTCAAAGGGTTTCCTGCGAAATACACGTCCAAAAACTCCTTTTCACGTCCCAAAACGGCCGTGCTGAAACTCTTGAAAGAAGCGTCCGTCATCACCGCCTTGGGAGAAGAATACACCATCGGTATCCACGACGCCATTTGGTCGGCCTTTAAAAAGCATTCGGACACAATTGTGGCAAAACGGGCAAGCCAGACGTCCGTGGCGAAAAGTGTAGTCTCGGAACTACAAGAAGATGACGCGAGTGTACAAGGACAAGAACATGAAACAGAACAAACGGCAGCTCTAGAAAATTACATTGAAACAGAGAGCCTAGAAGCGTCCTTTCCTGATACGAGTGCCCCCACAAAATGGGAAGCCAAATACAAACTCTTGGAGAGTGCGTATTTGGATCTGTTGACGTCCCTGGAGGCTACGCAACCAGGTCTTGTGGCTTCGACGCGCCGACTCCTTTCTGGGCTGTCCTCTTTGCCTTAACTGTTTTCTTTACGGGCGTTTTTTGCTTGGACTTTGACTTTTTTGTGGCACACGTCGCTTCAATATAGGTCGCACACAACTTGGGACAAATTGTCTTTTTTGGCCACTTGTACTGGCGTTGAAGTCCCGAGGTATGGAGCATCAACTTGGCTTCTTCATTCTGCTCTTCCAGCGTCATGTCGTCAAAGTTCAATTTCTCGGTAATGTAAATATGGCGTAGCAACGAGACGCCAGTACCACGTCCAAATAGTTGTTCAAAGGTCGTCTTGACAAAGACTGAAAACGTATTGTTGCTCATAGGTTTACCGTCATCTTTTCGAAACAGATGGTCTCTAGGCCATCGCGACAAGGAGGTGCGCAGATCCTTTACCAACCCTTCCGGAAGATCTTCTTCCACGGTTTGATAATATTTGCTGGTCTTGTACAGATTCATCACCAGAAAACTCGTTCCTTTCTTTCGCAAGACAACATAGTTTTCATCGATTTTGCGGGGGTCGTCGTCCTTGTAAATCTTGATGGACCCAAGATCAGCGCGCTTCGGCCGTAGGTGAACAAAGATGCTGACAAGAAGGTACTGAAGACTGTGACGCTCCGTGTCGTGGAACCCGCGCTTCTTCAACTCTTCGTACTTAGCCTCGATTTCCTCGAAACTTGTGTACTTTTCCACTTGTTTGGCTTCCGGCTCGGAGCGTCGCACCTTGGCCGCCTGGAGCCGTGACAAATCGTCGTGGAGTTTCTTCCATTTCGTCTGGGCCTCTGGAAACTCGGTGCGAAGGGCTTCGTCTTCTCGAAAAAACACTAGAAGGGGCGTCAACATATTTTTACGGGTCGAAAGACTCGGGTACAACGGCTTCATCTTGGCATAAGCACCATCTGGATCCGACAAGATCGACAACAAGGTGGGGGCTTCCAATTTCCTCAAAAGGGTTTGAATCCGATTCGTGTAATTGTCCCGTGTCTTTTTATTGGGATAGGTTTTATCGAGGATCTTGGAGAAGCGTTCCTCCATCTCCTTGGTCGATAGAAAAAATGAAACGGGGTGAAAGACGCAGTGAATCAGTACATGGACTCCTGTGGTCTCCTACATCTCGACTTCTTACGATTCTTTGCTCTTGACCCGGAAAATGCACGCTCGGACGTTGTAAAGACCGCCACCGGTCAGGCGATTCCGAAACTACTAGCCCTTCCTGTTGCGGAAGGCCAAGAGACGTTGGAGGAGTTTGTGGTGGCGTGTCGTACCTCGGGGTTCTTTATGCTGGAACTGGACCGTCAATACTGCGTCGGGACTGTCATTCATGATGTGACCCGGTATGAGGGATATGGGAACCTGTTTGCCCACGTGTGGACGTACCTTCGCACACACCCCCATCGGGGGGAACTGTTTGTTCGTTTGTTGGAAGAGATTGTGGATGGATACAACACGTGCGTGAGTGGAAAAATCGCGCGCCTGGTGAATGTGCTTCGAGGATATGAGGCCGAGATTACAGAGTAAAGGTGCATGCTGGATTGTAGGGACGGAGGATGCGACTTCGTTCGCTCGCGTACCCGCGGGCATTCATGAGGACGAGCGTGCCGGACGGGGCTCGGTACTGTTGCGACTGATGACTGTGCCCGCAAATCCACGCACGGACAGCGGGGACAAATAGGTCATCGTCGGCCGAGGCGTAGCAACTGCGGAGGGGGTGCGACCTGTATTTTTGTTCTGCGAGGGCAAAGGAAGGCATATGATGGGTGACGACGACAATGGACTCGCCGGGATCCCGTGGACAGATTGCCGACGCGATACGGGCCTTGTGAAGGGCGTGGAGAGCCGTCATATCCGACGGGTGGGAATGGCGAAGGGTGGGGCCCTGTTGTGTGTAGGTGTGAGTGTAATCTCCTTTCGTGTCGGCAATCGTGTTCCAGATGGAGGGGTCTATCGCAGACCACAGCGTCGCACCCACAAACCGAATGCCTGCCACGGTGACGCTCTGTCCGGCTTGAAGATAGGCGACGTTCCGATACTTGGCGGTCAAGGAGTATATGCGGGAATCCGTGTCGTCCAGCGTTTTGACGTACGGGTCCTCGATAAAGTACTCGTGATTCCCGGCGACAAGAATTACGGCGGACCAGTGCTTCGAACACCAGTCGAGAAAGCTTGCGTACAGGGGATCCCACGCACTACACACGTCGCCGGCAATCACAAGAAGCGGGGCCACAGGGGTGAGCACAGACGCAAAGGGGGCGTTCAAACCATTGTCAATGTGAAGATCGCTTGCATACTGGATTTGAACCATCCTTACTGGGGGTCCAGATTTGAATCAGTGGCAAAAAACGGGAGGTTTTTGACTTTGTGTTTTTGTTTTTTTTAGGGAGGCTCCTATGACGCTGTCTCCCTTTTTTGGGCCTCCTCTCTGTTGCGTTCCAAGATCTCTCCGAAATTCAAGTCACCATAGTCAATTGTGGTCATGAAATCAATCTCGCCAAAGGGCACCAAGGCATCTCTGAGCCTGTTGAGCACGACTGTCTTTTGATCCAAGGGGACTTCAGCATAGGTGTCGAAGTCGGGGTGTTTGTTAGTCGACAACAAATACACACCTGCTGCAGCCTTGGACAGTTCAATCATGTCCACCATTGAATTCAGTAGGGACCCGTACTTGAGAGTGACATAGGCCTTGGCACAGTCCATGCCCTCAATGTGCTCTCGTTTCCAAATAAGGAGCATCTTGTTTGCGTACAACATAAAGTTGGAAGCGATTGGAGTGTCGAGGGAAGAGAGAACGCGATCAATGTACGCCTGTCGTTCGGTACGAATACGCTCTCGCTCGTCTTCATCGGAAGACCCAGATGTCTCTGTAGGAGCAAACCCAAGTGCTTGGTTTAACTGGGCCCGAAAGGCATCAAATCGCGTTTTGTAGTCGGGGTTTTCGCGGTACTTCATCGTGTGATGGCGAGTACAGAGACCGTCCAAACGGTATACAGTAAAATTCGTACAAGGATTCCCATTTTTGGAAAGTGCACAACATTTGGAAGGCATCGTTGAAAGAAAGGTAAGATAAGAAGTTGTAAGTAAATAACTCGACTTTATGAATGTCAATTTTTTCCAACAATACCATAGAATCCTGTTCCAGTTCCATTAAAAATAGTATGTCTTTCGATCTCTGTCAAATAAAAGTCAAAAAGCTGCCGTGTGTTTGACTTTTATAGTTTTCCTTTTTTTGTGTTTTTGTGTTTTTGTGTTTTTATGATTATGCGTCCAGAAGAGGGTCCAGCCAATTGGCGTGTTCTGCCTCGGGGACCTGATACTCGGCAAAGAGTGCACGAGCCGCCGCCTCGCGGTCCTGAAGAGGGGCGTGGCGCAACATTGAGATCTTGTTCTGGAACATCTCCTTTCCGTGATCCATCATCAGGGTGTCATCGAATCCTTGAAGCACATTGATGAGGCGTGCCATCTTGCCATTGGTACATTGGCCGATACCCTCGGCAATCTCCTGTCCCAGGCGGATAAAGAGCTCGAAGCGATCCTTGTGCGAGCGAATAAAAGCCCACACGCGATCCAGGACGGCACCGTACATCACCGAGAAGGCCTCCGTCTCAAAGTAGTCGTTGGTGACTTCAGCAATTATACGCTCTCGGACTCCAGGTGTGGTGATCTTGATCTTC
>Ga0114962_10002076_pt1 | contig 17003 bp, 15 predicted proteins | sample C_130820_MF_Meta_FD_87017 | JGI IMG/M metagenome (GOLD analysis project Ga0114962, IMG submission 87017) | Freshwater microbial communities from Lake Croche, Canada to study carbon cycling - C_130820_MF_MetaG | ecosystem: Environmental > Aquatic > Freshwater > Lake | place: Lake Croche, Canada...
CAGCAACTGCCGAATCAACTCCACCGGAAAGGGCAGCTAAGACTTTCATGCGTGCACTCCTGCACCTGCAGGGGTGCGCGGAACGCCAGCACGCTTGGCGCGCTCAACTGCTTCAGGCAAAACGGCAATGAGCGCATCCACATCTGCTTGTGTGGAGTTGTGTCCGAGTGAAAAACGTAACGTGCACCGTGCGCTGTCTGAATCTGAACCCATGGCTAATAGAACATGCGATGGTTGCGGTACCCCAGCATTACAAGCAGAACCCACTGAACACTCAACACCTTGCGCATCAAGTAACATCAACAGCGAATCGCCCAAGCAGCCGGGGAAAGTGAAGTGCGCGTTATTGACGAGGCGTGATGCAATCGAACCATTCAACACGGCATCTGGGACAGCAGTCCGAACCCTAGCAATCAAGCCATCGCGCAACGCTTGAACTCGTGCCACAGTTTCAACACGACGATCGCTAGCCACCTCGAGCGCAGTCGCAAAGCCCACTATTCCTGCAGTGTCGAGCGTGCCAGAGCGCACATCGCGCTCTTGGCCGCCGCCGTGAATGAGTGGCGTCACAGTGCAACTCCGACTAATGACTAACGCACCGACACCATGGGGGCCACCAACTTTGTGCGCAGAGACAGTGAGCGCACACACACCAAGTTCGGTAAAGTTCACATCATTCCAAGCTGGAACCTGCACAGCATCCGTGTGAAAACAAATACCGTATTCAGCTGTCACTGCGGTTAGTGCTGCGATGTCATTGATGGTGCCGACCTCGTTATTGGCCATCATGATGCTCACCAATGCGACATCGCTCGGGTCATCTCCAAGTGCGGTGCGCAAAGCGTCTGGAGTAACTTGGCCATCAGGCGTCACTTCAACCCATGTGACATTGAATCCGTCACTATCGATTAGCCATTCAATGGGATCCAAGATGGCATTGTGCTCAATTCGACTTGCCACAATGCGTGTGCGCTGTGCATTCTTATCGCGCTGATCCCACGCAATGCCCTTCACCGCAATGTTGTTTGCCTCAGTTCCGCCAGCGGTGAAGACCACCTCAGCTGGGCGCGAGCCAAGAGCACGGGCCACCTTCTCGCGTGACTCCTCCACATGCCGGCGCGCACGTCGTCCCGAGGAATGCAGAGATGAGGGGTTACCAGGCGATGCCAGTAACTCCGTCATGGCTGCTACAGCCTCGGACAGCATCGGAGTTGTAGCAGCGTGATCTAAATACGCCACAGTGACAGTCTAGGTGAGAAAGCGATTGAGTATTTGTGACCAGAATGTCGGATAGTCCCGACAACAATTAACACGCTAGAAACGCAAAAAGGCATTCAAGCGGTGTCCCAACGCGCGAAAGTTGAAACGGTTGGGCAAGATAGAACCACGGATGTAGTTCAATAACGCATTTGTCAGTATTCATTCACCATAGATAGGCGCCACAGTTGGAATCCGGACTGCACAACGGCACTCCAGAACCCCTCGGTGCCACGGCTCGAGATGGCGGCACAAATTTTGCCGTGTGGGCGCCTGATGCCATCCGCGTAGAACTATGTTTCTTCAATGACGACGGAAGTCAGTGGAGTTTTGACCTACCTGGCTACACCAAGGGTGTCTACCACGGTCATGTGTCTGGAGTAGGTCATGGTCAGCGTTATGGCTACCGAGTGCACGGCCAATGGCAACCAGAAGAGGGTTACCGCTTCAACCCGGCCAAGTTGCTCATAGATCCATACGCAAAGGCCATCACTGGCGAACTCATCCTTGATGAATCAATCTTCGGGCACCTGGGCCACGACGACACGCTATTCAACGACGGCAACAGTGCTCCATTCGTTCCACACGGCGTGGTGGTCGATGACCCTTACGACTGGGAAGGTGATGAGTTCCCTCGCATCCCGCGCGAAAATACGGTGATCTACGAAACTCATGTCGTAGGCCTCACAAAATTGCACCCTGATGTACCGGAGCATCAGCGAGGAACATTTGCCGGAATGGCACATCCGGCCATCATCGCCCACCTCAAAAGTTTAGGTGTGACTACCGTTGAGCTCCTTCCTAGCCAGCACTTCGTGAGCGAGACGTTCTTGCTCTCACGTGGCTCCAAAAATTATTGGGGTTACAACACGCTTGGCTTCTTCGCCCCGCATGCCCCCTACTCATCGAGCGGGAGCACAGGTCAGCAAGTGCGCGAATTTAAGGACATGGTGAAGACATATCACCTAGCTGGAATCGAGATTGTGCTTGATGTGGTGTACAACCACACTCCTGAAGGCAACGAGTTTGGTCCAACGCTTTCCTTGCGTGGCTTCGATAACCTCGCTTACTACCACTTGGATGCAGACAAACGTCACTATTGGGACTCCACCGGCTGCGGTAACACTGTGGCGGCGTCACACCCGCAAACTCTGCGACTCATTATGGATTCATTGCGCTATTGGGTACAAGAAATGCACGTCGATGGTTTCAGATTCGACCTTACGACCGCACTGGCCCGCAACTCGCGTCACCAAGTCAACCTTGAAGGTGGCCTAGTAACGGCTGTTGGCCAAGATCCAGCACTCCGCGACACCAAAATGATTGCCGAGCCATGGGACGTCGGTAATGACGGATACCAAGTTGGCTCATTCCCTGAACCATGGCTCGAATGGAATGACCAGTTCCGCGATACGGTCCGTGACTTTTGGCGAGGACTCTCTGGTGGGGTGGCTGAACTCGGTTGGCGTCTGACTGGTTCTGGCGACCTATATTGGGATCAGATCAGCGGCTCGCATGCATCAATCAACTTTGTCACAGCGCATGATGGTTTCACATTGCGCGACTTAGTCAGCTACAACGATAAGCACAACTACCTCAACGGTGAAGAGAACCGTGATGGCACAGACAACAACCGTTCTTGGAACTGCGGTGTCGAGGGTGCTACAACCAATCCGGCAATTCGCGCACATCGCCGCCGCCAAATTCGGAATCATCTCAGTACTACAATCTTGAGTGCGGGCATCCCGATGTTTGTGGCCGGCGACGAAATGGGTCGGACCCAAAAAGGCAATAACAACGCTTACTGCCAAGACAATGAAATCAACTGGCAAAACTGGCACCGAACTGAGTGGCAGGATGACATTCTCGATTTCACGGCTTACCTTATTCGCCTACGCCAAGCGCACAAAGTGTTCCAACGCTCTGGATATTTGCGTGGCGAGCCCCAAGACTTCGTCCACGTGCCAGACATTGCTTGGCTTCGTGCCGACGCAACTCGCTTTGAAAAGTCTGACTGGGAGTCGTTTGACACTCGTTCAATCGGCATGTATCTCGGTGGTGGTGTAACAAATCGCAAGAAGGAATATGACGTAGTCGACAATGCCTTCTACTGGTTCTTAAACTCATCTGACAAACCAGTTGATGTAACTTTGCCATCTGACAGCTTTGGCTTGAAATATCAATTGATGTTCAACACTGAGGATGAACGTGATTGGGAACAGCAGGATGAGATAGATGCTGGCTCGGTCGTAACCTTGGCCCCGTGGTCGTCCGCTTTATGGATGGTGACACTTTTGGCCATTGCAACACCGCAGCAATAGAAGGTTCGGTACGGTTAGAGTGTGGCGAAATCTACTGATCCTGCACTGACCACCATTGGGCGCATTCCTGTCCTCGACATCACGCCGCTCGTGAGCGCCGGTATTCGTCCGACCAAGGCTGCTGTAGGCGAGGAGCTCACGATAGCCGCTACCGTCTTTCGGGAAGGTCATGACGCTGTCGCCGCAGATGTCATCATGATTGACCCTGCTGGTCAGACGGCCTCTCGCACCTCAATGCTTCTCGTCGGTCAAGGAACAGACCGCTACCAGGCGCGCGTTCAAGCCGCTACCGAAGGTCTTTGGCACTTCAGCATCGAAGCTTGGAGTGATCCCATCGCAACCTGGCTACACCGACTGCATGTCAAAATTCCGGCCGGCATCGATGTCGAACTGGAGTTCGCTGAAGGTGCGCTGCTTTTAGAAACTGTCATCGCTCACGCTCAGACGAAAGACGTTGCTGTACTTACTGGCGCACAAGTTGCTCTCAGCAACACCAAACTCACCGCCGGCCAACGCCTCGCAATCGTGGATGAGCAAGGACTCAAAGACGCTCTCTTGGCGAATCCACTGCGTGAACTTGTTTCCACTTACGGGCCGTTCCCCATAAAGGTAGAACGCCAGCGTGCACTGTATGGCAACTGGTACGAATTCTTCCCGCGCTCCGAAGGTGCAATCAAGAAGTCCAACGGAACATACACAAGTGGAAACTTCAAGACGGCGACCAAGCGCCTACAGGCAGTTGCTGACATGGGATTTGATGTTCTGTATCTGCCTCCCATTCATCCCGTGGGCAAGGCTTTCCGTAAAGGGCCAAATAATAGCTTGACCCCAGAGCCTAACGATCCTGGTTCACCTTGGGCAGTTGGCGGAAAAGATGGCGGACACGATGCAATTCATCCTGACCTCGGCACATTAAAAGACTTCGATGCCTTCGTTGCGCAGGCTAACAAGCTGGGTATCGAAATTGCGCTTGATCTTGCTTTGCAGGCCAGCCCGGATCATCCATGGGTAGCCGCGCATCCTGAGTGGTTCACTACTCGCGCCGATGGCACGATCGCGTATGCCGAGAATCCGCCCAAGAAGTACCAAGACATTTATCCGATCAACTTCGACAACGATCCTGAGGGTATCTACGCAGAAGTCCTACGTGTGGTCCGTCACTGGATGACGCACGGTGTACGCATCTTCCGCGTGGACAATCCGCACACTAAGCCAGTTGCATTCTGGGAGCGCTTAATCGGTGAAGTCAACTCAACTGACCCCGACGTCATCTTCCTTGCCGAGGCATTCACTCGCCCAGCCATGATGCGCGCACTTGGGGAGGTTGGCTTCCAACAGAGCTACACGTACTTCACATGGCGAAATGAAAAGTTTGACCTTGAAGAGTATCTGCGTGAACTGTCTGGATCTGCATCTGCGTACATGCGGCCGAACTTCTTCGTAAACACACCAGACATCTTGCCCGAGTACCTGCAGCGTGGTGGCCCAACTGCATTTGCCATCAGAGCCACTCTTGCAGCAACGCTGAGCCCAACGTGGGGCATCTACGCGGGCTACGAGCTTTACGAAAACACTCCAGTGCGAGCAGGGTCGGAAGAATACCTAGATTCCGAGAAGTATGAATACAAGCCGCGTGACTGGGATGCGGCGGCAAAGTCTGGTAAGACCCTTGCACCATTTATTACGCAACTTAACAAGATTCGGAGCGCACACCCAGCACTGCAGCAGCTTCGAGACATCACATTCCATCGCGCAGACGACGATGCTGTTATTTGCTACTCAAAGCAGTCAGGCGATGACGTCATCCTGTGTATCGTCTCACTTGATCCAAGTCGGTCAATTCGCACAACTATTCACCTGAACATGCCAGCGCTTGGTGTGGATTGGCATGACAAGGTCACTCTTGTTGATGAACTCAGTGGCAAGACGTGGGCATGGCATGAACACAACGACATCGTGATAAACCCTCAAGTGGCCTGCGCCATGATTATGCATCTGAAGCGAGGTTGATCTTGACATCAACAACACCGGACATTTCTACAGCGCAGATTGATAGCCTCGTCGAGGGGTGGCATCACCAACCTCACTCGCTCCTCGGCGGCCACTTAGAAGATGGCAATATTGTCATTCGAGTGCTACGTCCGTGGGCCAAGACCATCTCAGTTGTCATTGATGACGTGCATCATGCAATGACCCACAATCATCGTGGCGTCTGGAGTGTGCGTCTGCCGCTTACACAAGTTCCTGAGTACACCTTGTCAGTAGATTATGGACAAGGCTCACTCCCCGCTGACGATCCATACCGATTCTTACCTACCGTGATTGATTTTGATCTCGACATCTTCAGTGCTGGTCGACACGAGGATTTGTGGACCATTCTGGGTGCACATCGCCGCACTTACGGTTTTGTGCATGGCACCGCCTTCACCGTGTGGGCGCCGAATGCTCAAGGTGTCCGTGTCGCAGGTGACTTTAATTCATGGGACAGTGTCACACATCCGATGCGCTCTATGGGGCAGTCTGGCGTTTGGGAGCTCTTCATTCCGTACGTGGAGGCAGGTGCTCACTATCGTTTTGAGATACTTGCACGCGACGGTAACTGGCATACCAAATCAGACCCGATGGCTTTTCATACGGATGTTCCGCCTGCAAATGCCTCGGTAGTTTTTGAATCTGCATACACCTGGTCCGACCAGGCATGGATGGATCATCGTGCAGGAAATAATCCGCATAACGGCCCAATGTCTATCTACGAGGTACACATGGGTTCCTGGCGACCGGGCCTTGGCTATCGTGAACTAGCCAAGGAGCTTGTGACCTACGTTCAGGAAAGCGGCTTCACTCACGTGGAATTCATGCCGGTAGCTGAACATCCTTACGCCCCTTCATGGGGCTACCAAGTCACTTCTTACTACGCACCATCTTCTCGCTTTGGCAATCCAGATGATTTCCGCTTCTTGGTCGATGCGCTTCATCAAGCCGGCATCGGAGTCATCGTTGACTGGGTCCCCGCTCACTTCCCGAAGGATGCTTGGGCGCTTGCTCGTTTTGATGGCACTCCCCTTTATGAACATGCTGATCCACGTCGCGGCGAACATCCAGACTGGGGAACATACATTTTCGACTTCGGTCGCAATGAGGTGCGCAACTTCCTTGTGGCGAATGCGCTGTACTGGCTTCAAGAGTTCCACGTCGACGGACTACGAGTCGATGCCGTCTCATCCATGATCTACCTCGACTACTCGCGCGAAGTGGGGCAATGGGAACCAAATCATCTTGGCGGTCGTGAAAATCTTGAGGCAGTGGCCTTCATGCAAGAGACCAATGCCACTGTTTATCGCAAGGTTCCTGGCGTAGTCATGATTGCTGAAGAGTCAACCGCTTGGGGCGGCGTCACCAGCCCCACGGATGTCGGCGGTCTTGGCTTTGGCTTCAAGTGGAATATGGGATGGATGCATGACTCTCTGGAGTACATGAAGCATGACCCGATTCACCGCCGCTATCACCATGGCGAGATGACGTTCTCACTCGCATACGCGTGGAGTGAAAACTTTATCCTGCCAATCAGTCACGATGAGGTTGTGCATGGCAAAGGTTCACTTTACGAACGCATGCCTGGTGACCATTGGCAAAAGATGGCAAACCTGCGCGCATACCTCGCCTTCATGTGGGCCCACCCAGGAAAGCAATTGCTCTTCATGGGTAGCGAATTTGCTCAGCCTGCAGAATGGACCGAAAGCAAATCTCTAGATTGGCACTTACTTGAGTACGCGCCACACCAAGGAGTGCAGCGCTGCGTTCAGGAACTCAACAAGGTATATCGCGAAACCCCTACCTTATGGGAACGCGACAATGAACCAGCTGGTTTCGAATGGATCATCTTGCACGGCGCTGCGGATAACGTTTTCGCTTGGGCACGAATCGATCATTCGGGTCGTTCACTGGTGTCAGTCACCAACTTGTCACCTGTTGTCAGGCACTCCTACGCGGTTGGTGTGCCACAGGCTGGCATATGGCGCGAGGTGCTGAATACCGATGCCCAGGAGTTTGGCGGTTCCGGCATTGTGAACTCTGGGCCGCTATCAGCGCACGCACACGAGTGCTACGGTAAGCCGGGTCACCTTGAGGTGACTCTGCCACCACTGGCTACTTGCTGGTTCGTACTCGACTAGTCTCAAGTCTCCTTGGCCACGTTCACCTTAGTGCTGAGTTCCAGGCGGCATGGACTAAGCGGGCCACAAACATCGGTCTAGAACAGAGCATTTGACAGTGCAAGACGGCCTTGAACAACCGCTGAGTCATCGGGACCAACGATTGAGAAGTAATCAAGCAATCGTGTGCGTACAGCCTCACGCTCTGCCCCGCTCGATACGCGCACGAGTTGGGTTAGGCGCTTGAATGCGGCCTCGTACTCATTGCACATGAACTCGGCATCAGCAACAGCCAACTGATTCTCGAAACTCAAGTCGTCGCTGCCACCGAGAACTACATCAAAATCCATACCGTCAGTGCGCTTGAGTAACTGCACATTGAGTAGACCAATCTGCGCGATCACATCAGCGGGACTGGCAGCGAGTACTTCCCGATAAGCGACTTCGGCTTTATCCCAGTCACCTTCATCAAGTGCCAACTCAGCTGCATCAAAACGCGGGTCACTCACAACTTCAGTGACTCGCTCTGCATCCGCGCTCGGATTCGTCGTGCCCGGATTCGTCGTGCCGGCCACCATGCCAGTCACACCGATACTTGCCGCCTGCTGAAGCACTGCTTCAATCACTTGGCGTACCTGCACTTCGGGCATAGCGCCTTGGAATAGCGGAGCAACCTGGCCAGCGACTGCAACGAAGACCGCTGGAATGGACTGGACCTGAAATGCGGCTGCAATCTGCTGCTGGGCATCAACATCAATCTTGGCCAGCACCCAACGCCCCGCATACTCGTGCGCCAATGATTCTAAAATCGGTGACAACTGCTTGCAGGGCTCGCACCAGGTAGCCCACAAATCAATAATGACCGGCACAGACTTGGACTGCAAGACAACGTCGGCTTCAAAGGAGTCAGTCGTGACATCAATGACCACAGGCAAATTGTTGGATGTCGGCACATCGGGTGACGCCGCGCGCTTAGCGGCTGCGGCCTGAGCACGTTCTTGCGCTTCACGGGCTGCAGCCATCGCAGCTAGGTCAACGACGCCATTCATATTCATTGGTTGTTGTGTCACATCCCTATTGTGCCGTACGCCCTGCTCTAGACTTCACACATGGATTGGAGTTTGCGAGCCTGCGCTCGAAACGGGCATGTTACTTACCGACCGACTGAGGTTGCACTGATTGAAGGACTGCACACTCAAACTCCGGTCGGCGAAGCCTGGAAGTGTCTACGCTGCGGTGCGTTCATCCCAGGCGCTCCCTTTGAACATGGTCCAGCCGAACTTGCACCTGAGGTACTACACGATCGCCAAATCCGCGATCGACTCATCATCAGATTCTTAGCAGTTGAACGTGGACTGCGTGGACTCCTTGTGTGGTTTGTGGCCTGGATTGTTTGGCAATTGCGCTCATCTATGGACTCACTGGAAAACCTATTTGCCAGAACTCTTTCAGCAATCAAGCCAATAGCCGACCAGCTTGATTGGAATATTAAAGATTCACATCTCATTCATTTACTGAACGATGCCGTCATGTCCTCACAACACACGCTGACTGTAGTCTTCATCGCTCTGGCTGCCTATGGAGTTTTGCAATGCGTAGAAGCTGGTGGCCTGTGGTTCATGAAGCGTTGGGCTGAATACCTAACTGTGGTTGCAACCAGTTTGTTTATCCCGCTTGAGGTGTACGAACTTGCCAGTAAGGTGACCGCTCTACGTTTAGGTGCCTTCCTGCTCAATGTCGGCGCAGTGATCTGGTTGGTCTGGACCAAACACCTCTTCGGCCTCAATGGCGGCGCTGCAGCAGCGCATGAAGATGTACCTAGTGGCCGTAATGCCATTGAGTATGCCTTGGCTATGCACACTACGGTTCCTAGCCCCTAAAGCGAACTCAGCCAATCAAACGATCGGTATTGGCGTTGCCAACTTCGCGGGAGCAGTCACTGCAGAGCACGTCTCTTATTGCTGATTAAACGAGTTTGCGGCCAATTGGGTCCCACTTGCGCATAGGACCATCCCAATCCCACGTGGGTTCGGGCAAATCTGGACGCACTCGCTTGAGGATTTCCGTCAATGCAATACGCACAAATTTTTCGCCAACCCAGAGGTGCTTACAGCCAGAAACGCCATGTACTTCGCACTGAGGCACTCCCTTGAAAGCAACTGCAGCCTCGTCTGGAGTGAGGAACTCATCAAGTTCAGGTACTAGCGCAATGATTGGTCGACCACTTTGAGCCCAACTATCTACATCCGACGGCTGACTCCATTTCAAAGGAGGGCTAAGAAGAATCGCTCCATGGACCGGGTCAACGTTTCCATGCATCAGCGCCACATCCGTGCCAAATGACCACCCGACCAGCCAGATGCTCGGCAAGCCTCGCTCTTTGGCAAAGGCAACGGCGGCCGCAAGGTCCTTGCCTTCGCCAATGCCCTCTTCAAAATGACCTTCGCTTGTGCCAGCCAAACTTGAGGTACCACGGGTATTCCAGCGAAGCACTGCAACATCGGCAAGCGCGGGCAGGCGCCACGCCATCTTGGCAAAGATGTGACTGTCCATCATGCCTTCAGCCGTCGGATTGGGATGCAGACACAAGATGGTGGCAACCGGCTCACGATCAAGTGGCATCGCTAACTCTCCAACCAACTTGAGTCCATCGCTCGTGAAAAGTGTGATGGACTCCCGACGAGCGGGAAGAACGCTATTTGCTCCCACGTCAGTCATGCCTAACGCCGACCCCTACTCGGAGTGCGCCGCTTCCAGCACGCAGTATGCCAATGACGTCGCTCATCGATACCTGAATCGCCACCCGACAAGTAATCGGGCCACGCAACAATGTGTGGACTGCCAGGAGTGATCTCCATGTCACAGCCGGGGCATCTATAAGTCTTGGTGGTTGCTGAACCAGTAATGTGCTGAACAATCCAGTCACCATCAGCAAGGGTTTCACTACGACGCATTCCACCTAGGCGGATCTCACCTGGCTCAGGCTGCTCTTCGCGACGATTTCTACGACCCATACGTCTAAGTCTAAAGATTGATGGCCGCTCGCACATGTCCACCACATGTGACCCATGTAAAGCCTGCAGAAATCTCGCCGATAGCGTGTTCTTGTGCGTTTAGTGATTGCCAACTGCTCAGTAGATTATGCGGGTCGCCTGAGTTCCCACTTGCCGCAAGCCACTCGCCTACTCCTTGTCAAAGCTGACGGCAGCGTGTCCATCCATGCTGACGACCGAGCCTACAAGCCACTCAATTGGATGAGCCCTCCCTGCACACTCACACACGACACTGATGAGGCGGGACTTGGCACATGGACCGTTGTCAACAAGGCTGGCGAAAAACTCATCATCACTATTCATGAAGTAATTCACGACACGGCGCACGAACTCGGCGTTGATCCTGGTCTAGTCAAGGACGGGGTCGAAGCCCACTTGCAAGAGTTGCTTGCCATGCACATCGACACATTTGGTAGCAACTGGACTCTGGTGCGCCGGGAATACCCAACGCCAATCGGCCCAGTAGACATCGTGGCTCGCGATGAACAAGGCGGAACCGTAGCCATTGAGATTAAGCGCCGAGGTGAGATCGACGGGGTTGAGCAACTCACCCGGTACCTAGAACTCATGAACCGTGACCCACTAATTGCCCCCGTACGAGGCATCTTTGCCGCCCAAGAAATCAAGCCACAGGCACGCACTTTGGCACAGGACCGAGATATTGAGTGTGTCGTAGTTGATTATGACGTCCTTCGCGGAATTGAAGATCCTTCACTGCGTTTGTTCTAGAGTGTTCGCTCGGGCGAGATTGCGGTATCAATCAACTGGCGACAGACCAAGTAATCCCTGACAATGGCTTTATGCCAAGTTGGAACGCCTTCTCCTATGCCTTTGGTCCTCTGATCGGGTTCGCTGGAATTGGCTTGATGGCACTAGTACTGCGTTGGGCATTCCGTAGAGGTGGTTCATTAGTCGAGCGTCCCATCACACCGAGTCATCCATCCGACTATGGGTTACTGGTGTCAGTCGCTGGAGCTCACAACTACATTGAAGCTGAAATCTTGCGCAAGACTGTAGAAGACGCTGGTATCCGAGCAACACTTGCCACAACTGACCGGGGTCCGCGCATTATGGTGTGGCCTGACGACGAGAAGCGTGCGCGGCAGGCGCTTAGTCGAGGTCCGGGATCGTCTCGCGGACGATAGTTGCACCTAGCGCTGAAAGTTGTTCCTCAAAGCGAACGTAACCGCGATCAATGTGGTCAACGCAATGCACAATGGTTTCACCCTGTGCCACTAATCCAGCTAGAACTAGCCCGACCCCTGCACGTATGTCAGTTGCCTCTACCGGCGCGCCAGAAAGCAACGATCGTCCTCGCACAAGTGCGTGATGTCCATCTGTACGAACCTCAGCGCCTAGACGACTGAGTTCCTGCACAAACCTAAAACGTGCCTCAAATAGATTTTCGGTGACCATCGCAGTACCATCAGCAATTGCATTCATTGCAATGAACTGTGGCTGTAAGTCAGTGGCAAAACCTGGGTAAGGCAACGTAACAATGTCGACGGCCTTAGGGCGCTTATCCATGGTGACACGGAAACCGCCATCCCAGGATTCAATCTCAGCTCCCGCTGTGGTGAGTTTCTCCAATGCAATTGCCAAATGTGATGACTCGCCATGATGAATTGTGATGTCACCCTGAGTCATCGCAGCGGCAACAGCCCACGAGCCAGCAACAATGCGGTCGGCAACAGTGGTGTGCTCAGTCGGCGAAAGGGACTCCACACCAGTCACAGTCAACAGCGACGTCCCCACACCTTCAATTTGCGCGCCCATTTTTATGAGCATCTCGCAAATATCTACAATCTCAGGTTCCCGAGCCGCATTGTCAATTATGGTTTCGCCCCGAGCAGTCACTGATGCCATCAACAATGTCTCTGTCGCGCCGACACTTGGGAAGTCCAAGTAGACATGTGTGCCAGCTAACCCGGCTGGTGGTGCTTGAACCACTAGGTAGCCATGTTCACTAGTGGCAGTCGCACCCATGCGCTCTAGACCAGCAATGTGCATATCTAGCCCGCGTGAACCAATGGCATCGCCCCCAGGCAATGCAACATCAGCGCTACCTGTTCGAGCAATAAGAGGACCAAGCACGGCAATTGAAGCTCGCATGCGGCGCACAAGGTCATAATCTGCGCGATGCTCAATGTGCTCTGGAACATCGATCACTGCAGTCTCAGAAGCAGGGTCGTACTCAACTCCACAGCCAAGGCGCCGCAGAAGCTCAGCCATGATTGTTACATCGAGAATGTGTGGGACTGCGTGAATCGTGCTGCGCCCGGGCGCAAGCAGAGCAACAGCCATAAGTTTGAGGCTACTGTTCTTGGCACCTGTGACGGTGACTTCGCCCACGAGGCGGGCACCACCTTGCACTTTAAAGACATCCACAACTAAGCAGAATAACGTGCTTACCCGTAGGCTTATGAACATGGTCAATCTGACACGCATTTATACGCGCACTGGCGACGACGGCACAACAAATCTGGGCGATATGAGCCGAACGGGTAAAAACGATCCGCGCCTCAAGGCCTATGCAGATGTGGATGAAGCAAACTCAAGCATCGGCCTAGCTGTTGCGAGCAAAGAGTTACGCGAAGACATCGTAGAGCTGCTGATTGGCATTCAGAACGACCTATTCGATGTCGGTGCTGACCTGTGCACCCCAGTGATTGATAACCCGGCCACTGAGCCACTGCGTGTTACAGCGGATTACATTGAGCGCCTTGAGTCAGCCTGCGATAAGTACAACGAAGAACTGGAACCTTTACGTTCCTTCATTCTTCCTGGAGGCACAATTGGCGCTGCACATTTGCATGTAGCTCGCACAGTTGCCCGCCGTGCTGAACGCAGCACCTGGGCTGCTATAGACATGTATCACGGTGGCGTCAACCAACTCGCTGCGAATTACCTGAACCGACTTTCCGATTTGTTATTTATATTGGCTCGGGTTGCCAACAAGGCTGACGGTGACACCTTGTGGCAACCCGGACGCAATCGCTAGCAAGCTACGGTGCTAACTCGCTAGCTGTCTTACGGAAAACTTCGCTGATGAAGTTACTTGGCAGTCGCAACAGGTGTTGGCATGCCACCTTGATTTGGACCACCAGGCATCATGCCATGACCGTCTCGATCATCTGGACCAAATTCTTGACCGTTAGGACCACTAGGCATCATGCCCTGACCGTCTCGATCATCTGGAGCAAATCCTTGACCGTTAGGACCACCAGGCATCATGCCCTGACCCGGACCAAACTGATTAGGCCCCATGCGTGATTCATCATCAAAGCGCATGTTTCCTGGACCACGTCCATCGCGACCATCGTGTATGTGATGCACAACACCGGCTCCAACAACGCCAATCAGGAACCCCAGAAAACCAGCCAGAACTAGTGCGCCAATTCGTGCCGCACGCTTACTCATTCTGATTGTTACTGTGCTGTCTTCCACAACTGCCTCCTGCGGCTCGACGATGTTCGCATCATCAACACTTACGACTTCCGGCGCTGCAGGTTCTGCAACTACTTCATCGTGCTCTGACATAGTATTCGTGCCTTTCTCTCATGAGGCTTCAAGGCGAACCCTCTGGACACTCCTAACTGTAAACACACTTTGTTCAGCCGGAGCCAGAGAATTGTGTGATTTGTGTTAGGTCTGAGATGTTCTGTGAGGAAGGAGCAATGCTGACACGTGTCACATCGCTAACTCGCTTACGAGACGTAGATGTAGTTTCTGCTCACTTTAACCTTGAACTTCTTCAGTGGATCACGTGCGGGACCGCGAACAGCCGAACCATCCACAGGGCTGAACTGGGCATGATGGCAATTACAAGTAACAACCCCGCCGATAACGGCATTTTTGGATGGGTCATAAGGGCCAATACCGCAGCCTTCGTGTGTGCAGGCTGCCGAGAAGGCGCGATAAACACCTTTACTCGGTTGAGTAATCAGGAATGTTTGATTGCCAACAGTCACCATCTTGCCGCCCCTGAGCGGAATTGCACTGGTCTTACATGCCTTGACACCAGCCGCAACAGAAACCTGACCAACAGCTCGCGAAGGAAGCAGTACAGCCAAACCAGCGAATAGTGAACCTTTAAGAATATTGCGACGTGTTGTCATGATTTCTCCTGTGTAGCTCCTGCTCTATTGTCACGCATAATGGCCGGGAAGGCACGCCACACCTGTAAGGGTTGGGTAAAGGTTGCGTAAACCAACCCGTGAGATGGCATAACAACAGCTGAAAATACGAAGAGCCCAGTCCAAATGAACCAGGCTCTTCGATAGGTTTCTTTAGGAGTGAAGTCCAGTCGCCGTAACTGCTGCAGCGGCCTTCAAACGAGTTTCGGCACGGTGAATTGCAGCCAGCGCCTCTGGAGTGTCAACGCCTTGAGCGCGAGCCAATGCGGCTTGCGCACGATCAGCATCAATCTCGGCGCTGAGCTCAGCTACCTCGGCAAGAACTTTGACTTGATTCGAATCAACAGAGAAGAACCCGCCATGCACAGCAACAGTAATCTTCTCCCCGTCAAGGCTCTCAATACGAACTACGCCATTGACCAAGAGTGAAAGCACAGGTTCGTGCCCAGGCAAGATGCCAATCTCTCCCTCTGGCGTCTTAGCCACAATTGACTTAGCCTCGCCCGACCAGACTTTGCGGTCGACTGCGACAACGGCAACGTTCAAGTTCGACATAGTTAGCCCTGAAGCTTCTCGGCGTTACGCTCAACGTCATCGATGCCACCACACATAAAGAAGGCCTGTTCTGGCAGGTGATCGTAAGCACCTTCAGTAAGCGCCTTGAATGATGCGATGGTCTCTTCCACGGGCACGAATGAACCCTTCTGACCGGTGAACGCTTCAGCCACAAACATGTTCTGCGACAGGAAGCGCTCAATGCGGCGAGCACGATTAACTAGAATCTTGTCTTCTTCAGAAAGCTCATCGATACCAAGAATGGCGATGATGTCCTGAAGTTCTTTGTTGCGCTGCAAGATTTCCTTGACTCGAGCTGCTACTGCGTAATGCTCTTCGCCAACATAGCGCGCATCAAGAATGCGTGATGTTGAGTCCAGTGGATCCACAGCTGGATAGATACCCTTTTCCGAAATCGGACGGGACAGAACTGTTGTTGCATCCAAGTGGGCGAACGTTGTAGCTGGAGCCGGGTCAGTCAAGTCATCCGCAGGAACATAAATGGCCTGAAGTGACGTGATTGAGTGACCGCGGGTTGATGTAATGCGCTCCTGAAGAACACCCATCTCATCAGCAAGTGTCGGCTGATAACCCACAGCAGAAGGCATACGGCCAAGAAGTGTTGAAACTTCAGAGCCAGCCTGCGTGAAGCGGAAGATGTTGTCGATGAACAGGAGAACGTCCTGGTTCTGAACATCGCGGAAGTACTCAGCCATGGTCAGCGCAGACAAAGCAACACGTAGACGCGTGCCGGGCGGCTCATCCATCTGACCGAAGACGAGTGCGGTGTCATTGATAACGCCCGACTCAGTCATTTCAAGGAAGAGGTCGTTACCTTCACGGGTACGCTCACCAACACCAGCGAATACCGATACACCACCGAAGTTCTTGGCTACACGGGTAATCATTTCCTGGATTAGAACAGTCTTGCCCACGCCAGCGCCACCGAATAGACCAATCTTTCCACCCTTGACGTAAGGGGTCAGAAGGTCAATAACCTTGATGCCGGTCCAGAAGACCTCAGTCTTCGACTCCAACTGATCAAAGGTTGGAGCTTGGCGGTGAATGCCCCAACGCTCCTTGATGTCAAGTGAAGACTCTTCAACATCAAGCGGCTTGCCTAGGGTGTTCCATACGTGACTCTTCGTGACATCACCAACAGGAACTGTGATGGCGTCGCCAGTGTCGCGCACCTCTGCGCCACGGACGAGACCGTCAGTTGGCTGCATGGAGATCGCGCGGATCATGTTGTCACCGATGTGCTGTGCAACCTCAAGGGTTAGCAGACGCTTTTCGCCATCGCCGAAGTCCACGTCGACGTGCAATGCGTTGTACAGCGACGGCATTGATTCGACGGGGAATTCCACGTCAACAACAGGACCGGTAACGCGGGCCACTCGGCCGTGTGTGCTCTGTGTCGTGGTTGTCATATCTACTTAGCTCCCTGATGATGCGGAGGCAAGGGCGTCGGCTCCACCGACGATCTCGCTGATCTCCTGGGTGATTTCAGCCTGACGTGCCTGGTTGGCG
>Ga0114962_10002079_pt1 | contig 16995 bp, 11 predicted proteins | sample C_130820_MF_Meta_FD_87017 | JGI IMG/M metagenome (GOLD analysis project Ga0114962, IMG submission 87017) | Freshwater microbial communities from Lake Croche, Canada to study carbon cycling - C_130820_MF_MetaG | ecosystem: Environmental > Aquatic > Freshwater > Lake | place: Lake Croche, Canada...
CTAACCACGCCACCCAATTCCGATCCCATGACCCACGACATTAGATCGCCGCTGTCGCTGCCTTGCGGCGCAGTCATTCCCAATCGCCTGTGCAAGGCCGCCCTCACCGAGGGGCTGGCCGACGCACACAACCGTGCCACCGTGCGCCATCAGCGGCTGTATCGTGCCTGGTCGCAGGGCGGCGCCGGGCTGGTGATCACCGGCAATGTGCAGATCGATCGACGCTATCTCGAGCGACCGGGCAATGTGGTCATCGACCGCAACGGCGGCCTCGCCGAGCTTGCCGCGTATGCAAGGGCGGGCACGCAGGCCGGCAATCACCTCTGGATGCAGATCAACCACCCGGGGCGTCAGACGCCGAAAACCGTGTGCCAGGCGCCTGTCGCGCCGTCGGCGGTCGCGCTGGCCTTGCCGGGCGATGCCTTTGCCCCGCCGCGCGAAATGAGCGCTACCGAGATCGATGATGCGATCAGCCGCTTCGCGCATGTTGCTGCCATTGCGCGCGCCACCGGTTTTACCGGCATCCAGATTCACGGCGCGCACGGCTATCTGATCAGCCAGTTCCTGTCGCCGCTGGTCAACCGCCGCACCGACCAATGGGGCGGCAGTCTGGAGAACCGTGCACGCTTCCTGCTATCGGTCGTCAAGGCTTGCCGCGATTCGTGCGGCGATGATTTTCCGATTGGCGTGAAGCTGAATTCATCCGACTTTCAGCAGGGTGGCTTCAGCACCGAAGACTGTCTGAAGGTGGTGCAGTGGCTGGGCGAAGCCGGCATCGATCTGCTCGAATTGTCCGGTGGCAGCTACGAGCAGCCAAGCATGATGGGCGCGCGCGGTGTCAAGGGCGCGCCGGCAATCGAACCTGGCTCGGCGCCGGTGGCCGAGAGCACTCGTCAACGTGAGGCCTATTTTCTCGATTATGCGAAGTCCCTCTGTGCGGCAGCCACCATGCCGGTGATGGTCACTGGCGGATTTCGCAGCCGGGCCGCCATGGACGAGGCGCTGTCGAAGGGCGAGCTCGACATGATCGGTATCGGTCGACCGATGTGTGTCGATGCCGATCTGCCGAATCGGCTGATGGGCGGCGAGTGGACCGAGGGGCGTTCTTATGAGCGGGACATCACTCCGCCTCGAGCGGGTCTGGCCTGGTTCTGCCTGCAGCTGATTGCGATCGGTGATGGTCGCGAGCCTGACCGCACGCTGACCGGCCCGCAGGCAGCCGAGGCCTATGCCGCCAACGAGGCGATGACCGCGGCGGGGCTGGTCGGGCGCTGATCGGGGCGCTGATCGGGGCGCTGACACCGCGCGGTCAGCGCTCTGATCGTCTCGCTCTGGTGCGCTCGCGGTGTCGATCGAATCCCGATCGCATCCCGATCGGCCAGTCCGCAGCCGACCCGCTCAGATCGCTTCGGTGCGCAGCACGCCTGCAGCGGTCAGCGCTGCGATTTTTTGGGCATCGTAGCCCAGCAGATCGCCCAACACCGAACTGTTGTGTTCGCCGAGTGTCGGCGCAGGTGCGCTGACTCCCACGCTGGCATCACTGAACTTGGCCGCGGTATTGATCACGTCGATGCGTCCCAGAACCGGGTCGTCGACCGGTGCAATCATTTCGCGGGCAAGCACCTGCGGCTGGCGCGCGGCCTGCCCGATCGTCTTCATCACGCCCACCACCACATGATGTTCGGTCAGGATGCGGTCGGCCTCATCGCTGGTGAGGGTCGCCAGCCAGTCCGACAGCAGACGGGTCGCCTCGACCCGGTTGCGGTTGACCTGCGCCAGCGATGAAAACCGCGGGTCGTCGAGCAGTTCCAGTCGCCCCATCGCCTTGCAGATGCTCTGCCAGGCGCGAAAGTCTGGCCCGACATTGGCGGTGACATAGCCGTCGAGCGTGGCATGCACGGCGTGGTAGCCGGGCCGCTCGACGCCGTCGATCAGGCAGCGCTGCATCGATTCATCGTTGGCTGCAAAGAGCGAGTCGAAGAGCGATACATCGATGCGCTCGCCGCGCCCGGTGCGCTCGCGCTTGAAAAGCGCCGCGCAGATTGCGCCGAAGGCGGTGATGCCGGTGACCACGTCGGCAATCGCGATGCCGGGCCCGGTCGGGATCTGGGGCGGATCGCGGTACATCGACTGCATCGCGAGCCAGCCGGTCATCGAATGCGCGATATGGGCATAGCCTGGCCGGTTCGCATTCGGTCCGGTCTGACCGAAGCCGCTGATCGAGCACAGGATGATTGTCGGATTGAGCGCCTTCAGATCCTCATAGCCCAGGCCGAGCTTGGCCATCACGCCCGGTGTGAAGGCCTCGATCACGATGTCCGACTTTCGCACCAGGTCCTGGGCGATCGCCAGGCCCTCGGGCCGACCGAGATCCAGACACAGGCCTTTCTTGCCGCTGTTGTGCTGCACGAACATTGCGCTGCGCCCCGGCACGATGCGGTTGACGCTGCGCTAGACATCACCGTCCGGAAAGCGTTCGATCTTGATCACTTCGGCGCCATGGTCGGCCAGCGCACGGGCTGCAGAGGGGCCGGCAATCAGTGCGGTGAATTCGAGGACGCGGATGCCGGCAAGTGTGCCGCGGGAGGTGCCTTGGTCGGTCGGGGGGAGGTTCATGCAGGTCCTGTGGGGGCGGATAGGGTTGGATTCATCATGCAGCTAACCTGTCGCGCCTGTCTCGGCGCGCTTCATTCGACTCCGGCGCAGCCACCAGCCTGCCAAAAAGCTTCCGGCCGTCAGTGCAGCGCAGATGAACACCGTGGCGAACGCCGACATGAATGCCGCGATGAGGCTCGCACCCGCTGTCTGCGCCGACGTCTGAATCGACTGCAGCACCGCGATCCAGAGCGAGGCACCAATGACCAGACCGATCGTGCGGGTCACCATGGTGAGACTGCCGGCAACGCCGCGCGCATTGATCGGCAGGGCGGCAATCACGATGTCGGTATAGGCCACCTGAAAGAGGCCCAGCCCTGCGCCATGGACCAGCAGCGAACCCGCCATCAGCGCGACGGATGGTGTGCTGCGCCAGCAGGCAATCGCGCCCAGACCGACGATGATGCCGAGCATCGCGACAAAGGCGCTTCGCGGTGCACCGAGCCGGCTGATGATGCCGGACGCGCCGCTTGATCCGGCCAGTGAGCCGATCGCCCAGACCGCCATCAGCGCGCCGACCGCGGGCGTGTCCCAGCCGGCGACGCGCACCAGAAAATAGGGCGTGATCAGCGGCACGGCAAAGCTTGCGAACTGCACGACGACGGCCGCAAGGTTGATCAGCCAGAAGTCGGTGTCGCGTGTGACCTCCGGCGGCATGAAGGGCCTGTCTGTCTTGCGCTGTCGCCGGATGAAGGCGGCCATCGAAGCGACGCCCGCCAGCGCGATCGGCCAGGGCGCCCAGAGCGACACCCCTTCGGTGCTGGCACCCAGCAGGGCGGGTGCAAGCAGCAACAAGCCCATGCTTGCCGCCAGCATCGCCGAGCCGCCGGTATCGAAGGGCTTTGCGCTGCGTGTCGGGCGGATCGGTTCATCGCGTGCCAGGTGTCGCATGCCGGCCAAGGCCAGCAGCGCAATCGGTACCCGAAACCAGTACACGCCGGGCCAGTCGATCATGGCGATCATCAGTCCGCCGGCAATCGGTGCCAGCACACCGGCAATGGCGGCCATCGCGGTATAAGTCGACAACGCCCAGGTGCGGCGGCTCTCATCAAAGAGCAGCGTCGCCATCGCCGGCGCACACGACAGCGTGAGCGCGACTGCAATGCCTTGCGCCACCCTCGCGGCCAGCAGCCAGCCATACGTGGGGGCCAGTGCGCAGGCGGCAAACGCGATGGCGGCCAGCATCAGCCCGGCGCGAAACACGCGTCGATAGCCGATGCGATCGCCGAGCGCACCGAACCCCAGCATCAGGCTGCCGTAGGTGAGCACATATGAGACGGCGACCCAGCGAATCGAGGCGGTCTGCAGCGCGAAGGCCTGGGTGATCGCCGGAAACGCGATATTGACCGCGAAATCGAGGGGCGCGATCGAGGCGCCGAGCCCCACAACCAGCAGCCCGACGATGCCGGATCGCCGCGCGTCAGCCGGCTTGATGATGGATCCGCATCAGGGCTTTCTGCGACCGTAGACGTCGTCGATACGGTTGCCAGCAAAGCCCTTCTCGTAGGGGGCCAGCACCTTCAGCGTGATCGCGACCCGCTCGAACTGCCAGCCTTGTGGCGTGCGGCGATAGCGATCGTCATAGCGCGCCGACATCCAGTAGGCGTGTTCGCCCTCGGGCAGGGCATAGACCATCGGCTGCCACAGATACCAGCTGCCGGTGGCGGCGTCGCCGTCGACCTGGATGATCGGGTTGACCACCATATGCAGCGCAAACGGCACGCGCTTTGAGGATCCCTGAAAGAAAGTGCGGATCGCCTCGCGGCCATCGTGGGTGCCCATCGGGCCGCCATCCCAGACCGCATCTTCGGTGAAGAGCCCGGCGATGCCGTCAGCGTCATAGCCGGCATCGCAAAAGCCGCAGTAGGTGTGCTTGAGCTGCTTGATCGCTTCGATGTCGGCCAGCCATCTGACCAGTTTTGCGGTGTCGTCGGTCTGCATCATGGTTCTCGTTGGCTTGGCGATTCGGCCGTCAGCGAGCGGCCGATCATGCCGGCAGCATCAGCATCGAGCGGACCTCGCCGAACTCGCGCCGCAGTTTCGTCCAGCTGCTGCCGCCATCGAGACTGCGAAAGATCTGGCCGAGGTTGGTGACGCTGAACATCACATCGGGCGCGGCGATATGCGAGCTGATGCACCACGGCGTGCTGTTGATCTCACCCGGCAAGCCGACGTCGTGCCAGCTGTTGCCGTGATCGCGCGAGCGCAGCAGACGCCCGGTGGAGCCCGGTGGGCCGTTGCCATTGGTGAGGAAGAGATTGCCGTCGCCACCGGCCCGCGCGGCAATCGTGCGGGTGTCTTGCCAGGCCGAGTCGAGCATCTGATGCGTCCAGGTCTCGCCCTCGTCCTCGCTGCGGTGCAGGCCCTTGTTGGTCGTGGCAAAGACCGTTGTCTTGCCGTTGCGCACAACCGCGATGCCATGGACATCGCCCGAGATCAGGCCATTGTCCAGACGCGACCAGGTACGTCCGCCGTCACGGCTGCGATGCACCGCATCGATTTCGACGCTGGCCCAGACCGTGTCGCGAACCAGCGGATCGAAGAGCACCTGTGTCACGCGCGGCTTGCCAACGAAGATGCACTCATCGGCCAGTTGCACACCGAGCTTGCGCCACGATTGGCCGGCATCTTCCGATCGATAGAGCGCCGCCGGATGCGTGCCGGCAATGATCACATCGGCGTTGAAGGGGTCCTGCGCCAGCGCCCAGGTGCAATCGCCATCGAAGGGGCCCGGCAGATGCGTCCAGTGGCGATCGGCCTCCGACCATCGATAGATCCCGGAGTCGGTGCCGGCCAGCACTTGCCCCGGGCGCAGAGGATGTGCCGACAGTGCCCAGACGCGGGCTTCGAGATAGAGGCCGGACTCGCTGTAGGGGCGCTCCCATGTCTCGCCGAGATCGCGGCTGAACCAGACTGATGTGCCGGCAGTGCCGACACAAAGGGTGAAGTCGGTCATGGGGTCCTCGCTGTGAAGCGCGATCCTAGGCGCCGCACGGTGAGGGCGTCAACGCGAGGCCCGCATTTTCAGCATGCGGATAGAATCGGAGCCGCTTCGCAGGGACGCGCAATTGATGGCAATCGAGCCTTGGTTCTGGGTGGTCTTCACGCTGGTGGCCGCGCTGGTGCAGACCGGTCGCAATGTGATGCAGCGCGGCTTGACCGAGACCCTCGGCACGCTCGGTGCCACGCAGGTGCGCTTTCTTTACGGCTTTCCCTTCGGCGTGCTGTTTTGTGTGATCGTGCTCACCGTGACCGGTGCGAAGCTTCCGAATCCGAATGCCGCCACCTGGATGTGGGTGGTGGGGGGCGGCCTGTCGCAGATTCTGGGCACTTTTCTCTTTCTGGCCGCGATGCGAGAAAAGTCCTTCGTTGTGGCCACTGCGCTCACCAAGTTCGAGCCGGTCTGGGTAGCCTGCTTCGGTCTGGTCTTTCTGGGTGATTCACTCGGTGTGGCGCTCACCATCGCGATTGCGGCGGCGACCGCCGGTGTGCTGGTGATGTCCTGGCCGGCCAGGGGCGCGCAATGGGCAATGAAGCCGGTTCTGCTCGGGGTGTTTTCGGGTGCCGGCTTCGGCATGGCCTCGATCGGATTTCGCGGTGCGATCCGCAGCCTTGAGAACACCTCTTTCGTGGTGGGTGCAAGTTTCATCCTGGCGCTGGGGTTGTGCATTCAGACCCTGGTGCTGGTCGGCTACATGCTCTGGCGTGATCGGCCCCTGCTGCTGTCGATCCTGCGGGCCTGGCGCCCGTCGCTGCTCGCCGGGGCCTTCGGTGCCGGTGCATCGCAGTTCTGGTTTCTGGCGTTTGCGGTCGAGAGCGCAGCGCGGGTGCGTACCCTCGCGCTGGTCGAGATTATCTTTGCGCAGATCATTTCGCGGCGCTTTCTGAGTCAGAACAGCAGCGCAAAAGAATGGCTGGGAATGGCCCTGCTGATCGTTGGTGTCGTGCTGGTATTGAACAGTTGACATGGATGCTCGCAACAGGCGCCCATGCTCAGGGGCTCGACGGCCAGCAGCGGGTGTCTGGCTTGTGGGTGTCGGGCCCGGGCGTCATACTGACACCCGATGATCGCCTTCAAATGTCTCGTCAACGGTTCTATCGACGCCGCCGCGCGTGAGCGGGTACGTCTGGGTCTTGAACGCATTTACACCGAGCGGTTCGGGCTGAGCGCCAAAGACTTGCGCGTCGAGTTCACCGAGGTCAAACCCGGCCTGTGGTTTACCGGCGGACGGCCGTCAGAGGCCTCGATGGTTTTGGGCAGTGTGCCGCCTGCAACCGAGCAATCGGTACGGGTTGAAGTGATGGAGGCGGTGTGCAGGATGTTCAGCGATGAAACCGGGGCGCCGTATCACGACGTGATGGTCGTCGCGGCTGACAGTCGCCCTGCTTCCTAGGATGCCGTCAGGCTTATTTCGGGAGTTGATGCATGCCGCTTTACCGTTGCACCAGTCCGCAGGACTCATTGAGTGAGGCGCAGCGATCGGCCCTTGCGCAAGCCTTTACCGATATTCACTGTGATCTGACCGGCGCGCCGCGAACCTTCGTGCACGTGCAGTTCCATCATCACGACCCGCAAGCAGGCCGGGCGGCTTACGAATTGCATGCGGGCATCCGCGCCGGACGCGACAGGGCGCTGGCTGATGCGATCGTTACCCGGTGTGTTGCAGCCGTGGCAGATATCGCGCGGGTTGATCCCGGCCAGGTTTCGATGCGAACGTCGGCGACACCAGCCTCGTGGATCCTCGAAGGAGGACGCGTCTTACCCGAGCCGGGCGAGGAAGAAGCCTGGGAGGCGGCCCGCAAGCCGTGAAGTTTCTTGGTAGCGAATCCCAGATTCGAACTGGGGACCTGCGGATTATGATTCCGTCGCTCTAACCGGCTGAGCTAATTCGCCAAGGGGCCGAATCCTAACCGATTTCGCGCAGCGCTTCAAGGTTGAGGGCGGCGAATCAGGTTGATCGCGTCGCGGGTTTCGAGCGCCGCTTGTCTTGCCGCGGTGGCAAAGTCTTCGCCCTTGCCGGCATAAAGAATGGCGCGGGACGAGTTGATCAACATGCCGGTGCGGTCAGCGTTCGATCCGGCCTGAACGGTCGCGGCGACATCGCCGCCCTGCGCGCCGATGCCCGGCACAAGCAGCGGCAAGTTCGGCGCCAGCGCGCGCACTCGGGCAAGCTCTGCCGGGACAGTCGCGCCCACCACCAGGCCCAGTTCGCCGCCACGGTTCCAGCTGCCGGCCGCCAACCGTGCGACCCGCTCGTAGAGCCGCTCGGGGCCGCCGGGCCCTTCCTGGTCGACTTCAAGCGACTGCAGATCGGCACCGCCCGGGTTGGAGGTGCGACACAGGAGAAACACGCCCCGGCCTTCATGCGCAAGCCACGGCTCGATCGAGTCGAAGCCCATATAGGGGTTGACCGTGACCGCATCGGCCTTGTAGCGCTCGAAGGCCTCGCGGGCATACTGCTCGGCGGTCGAGCCGATATCGCCGCGCTTGGCGTCGAGTACCACCGGGATGCCGGGGTGGCGCTCATGAATGTGATCGATCAGCGCTTCAAGCTGGTCTTCGGCTCGCTGTGCGGCGAAATAGGCGATCTGCGGCTTGAACGCACAGACCAGATCGGCCGTGGCATCGACGATGGCCCGGCAGAACTGAAAGGTGGCATCGGCTTTGCCGCGAAGATGGGCCGGCAGCTTGGCCGGGTCGGGGTCCAGGCCCACGCAGAGCAATGAATCGGCGCGGCGCCAGGCCTGCTTGAGCGACAATGTGAAGGAGGCGGTCATCGCCGTATTCTAAACGCGTGGCATGCCGTGAGGCCCGAGCCCGCGACCGTACAAGGCGCCGATGGGCCTGGCTCGAAAAGAACTCGTGTTGCTAGTCGTTCTCACGCTCTTGTGGGGCTTCAACTGGCCGGTGATGAAAATCGGCGTGCGCGACTTTGCGCCGCTGAGTTTTCGAACGCTGTGCATGGTGGGCGGTGTCGTCATGCTCTTTGTCATGGCGCGGGTGCAGGGCGAATCATTGAGGGTCAGTCGAGAGCACTGGCCAGAGTTGGTGTGGCTGGCGCTCACCAACATGATCATCTGGTATGTGCTGTCAATCTATGGCGTGAAGCTGCTGTCATCCGGCCGCGCGGCCATCCTCGGCTACACCATGCCGGTCTGGACGGCACTGATCGGCTGGCTGGTCTATCGCGATCGCCTCGATCTGCGCATGGGCGTGGGTGTGCTGGCTGCCGGTGCGGCGATCGCGCTGCTGCTCGGTGAAGAACTCATCCGTCTGGCGGGTCGCCCTACGGGAACACTGTGCATGCTCTGTGCAGCCTTTGTGTGGGCGATTGGCACGCAGATGATGCGCCGACGCAAATTGCCCGGCTCGGTGCTGGTCCTGACCTTCTGGATGATGGTGATGTCGCTGGTCGTCTGCGGTCCGGTGGCATGGATGATTGAGCGCGACCAATGGGTGAGGGCGCCAAACCTCATGGAATGGGGCGCAATTCTGTACAACGCAGTGCTGGTGTTCGGCGTGTCGCAGTTGTTGTGGTTCAGGCTCGCGACGCTCCTGCCGCCAGTGGCCAGCAGCCTGTCGGTGATGCTGATACCGGTGGTTGGGCTTTTTTCGGGGATGTGGCTGCTGGGCGAAGTGCCGTCCTGGCAGGACTATGTCGCATTGCTCTTCGTGCTGGTGGCGATTGCGACGGTGCTCTTGCCCGCCGGCGGCCGCCCGAAGCGCTCCTCCGACACGACCCAGCCGCATAATGGGGGTGTGCGTCGTCAGCAATGATGAGCACACTGCAGCCAGGTTGCCGGATTGATGTGATTCGATTTTCGCAAGGAGCCGCACAGTGAATGCGCCACTTGATCCCGCTGTTCAGGCCGATTTGCAGCGCGCGCTGCGCGAGGTCACGCTCGACGACAAGTACCGTCTCGAACGCGGCCGTGCCTTCATGTCGGGCACACAGGCGCTGGTTCGCCTGCCGATGCTGCAGCGCGAACGCGATCGGCTTGCCGGGCTCAATACCGCCGGGTTTATCTCGGGCTATCGCGGCTCGCCGCTGGGCGGGCTTGATCAGGCGCTCTGGAAGGCGAGCGCGCATCTGAAGCAGCATCAGATTGTTTTCCAGCCGGGGCTCAATGAAGACCTGGCAGCGACCTCGATCTGGGGCACGCAGCAGCTCGACCTCACGACCAAAGCGCGGGTGCAGGGCGTCTTTTCGATGTGGTACGGCAAGGGCCCCGGCGTCGATCGCACTGGCGATGTCTTCAAGCACGCGAATGCCGCAGGCACCTCGCGTCATGGCGGTGTGATCGCCCTGGCGGGCGACGATCATGGTGCCAAGAGTTCGACCCTGCCGCATCAGTCCGATCACATCTTCAAGGCCTGTGGCCTGCCAGTGTTTTATCCGGCCACGGTGCAGGAATATCTCGATCTCGGCCTGCATGGATGGGCGATGTCGCGCTGGTCAGGCCTTTGGGTCGCGATGAAGACTGTGACCGAAGTCGTCGAAGCCTCGGCCTCGGTCGACATTGATCCGGATCGGGTCAGGATCGTGATTCCGGAGGATTTCGACTATCCCCATGACGACCCGCACGGCCTGAATATCCGTTGGCCCGACTCGGCGCTTGCCCAGGAGGCACGGCTCTTCAACTTCAAGTGGTATGCCGCGCTCGCCTATGTGCGCGCCAACAAGCTCAATCACACCGTCATCGATTCCGGCCACGCCTGGTTCGGCATCCTGACTGCGGGCAAGGCCTATCTCGACACCATGCAGGCCTTGGAAGACCTCGGGCTCGATCGCGAGGCCTGCGAGCGGCTGGGGATCAGGGTATTCAAGTGCGGCGTGGTCTGGCCGCTTGAGGCGGCCACGGTGCGCGAATTTGCGACCGGACTCGATGAAATTCTGGTGGTGGAAGAAAAGCGTCAGGTGCTCGAGTACGCGCTGAAAGAGGAGCTCTACAACTGGCGCGATGATGTCAGGCCGAGGGTCTACGGCAAGTTCGACGAGAAGGACGGCCGCGGTGGCGAATGGGCGATGCCTCGCGGACAGTGGCTGTTGCCGGCGCTCGCCGAACTCTCGCCAGCCCTGATCGCGCGTGCGATCAGCGCGCGGCTGCTCAACCCGGGTCAATATGCGGCCAGGCTGGGCGGGGCGTTGCCGAGCGATCTGCGTGAGCGGATCGAGTCGCGAATGGCAATCATCGATTCGCGCGAGCAGGCGCTGGCACTGCCCCATGCCACTGCAGTGCGCACACCGACTTTTTGCTCAGGATGTCCGCACAACACCTCGACCCACGTGCCGCAAGGCTCGCGTGCCCTGGGCGGCATCGGATGTCATTACATGGCGACCTTCATGCCTGAGCGGCGCACCGAGACCTTCACCCAGATGGGCGGTGAGGGTGTGCCATGGATCGGGCAGGCGCCCTTTACCGATGAAACGCACCTCTTTGCCAATCTCGGAGACGGCACCTACTTTCATTCGGGCCATCTGGCGATCAGGGCGTCGATCGCGGCGGGCGTCAACATCACCTATAAGCTGCTCTTCAATGATGCGGTCGCCATGACCGGCGGGCAGCCGGTCGACGGGACGCTGAGCGTGCCGAAAATCGTGGCGCAGATGGCGGCTGAAGGCGCCTCGAAAATCGTGGTGGTGACCGACGAGGTTGAGAAATACGACGCAGTGAAGTCGCTGCCTCAGATGGCCGGCATCGAGATCCATCACCGGGATCATCTCGACTGGCTGCAAAAGCAGATGCGCGAGGTGCCGGGCTGCTCGATCCTGATCTATGACCAGACCTGCGCCAGTGAAAAACGACGTCGTCGCAAGAAGGTGGTCGACGGCAAGCCGGGTTTCCCTGACCCGGCCCGCAGGGTGATCATCAACGAAGCAGTGTGCGAGGGATGTGGCGACTGCAGCGTGCAGTCGTCGTGTGTGTCGGTGGAGCCGCTGCAGACCGACCTGGGTCGCAAGCGGCGGATCAATCAGTCGTCGTGCAACAAGGACTTTTCGTGCCTGAAGGGGTTTTGCCCGAGTTTTGTCACGGTGGAGGGCGGGCAGTTGCGCAAGGGCGCGAGCCATGCACCGGCGGCGGATCAAAGGCCCTTGCCGCCGGCCTCGTTTGACGAATTGCCCGAACCGCAGCGACTGCAGATCACGTCGTCCGGCAATCGGACCTACGGCATCCTGGTTACCGGCGTTGGCGGCACCGGTGTGGTCACCATCGGCCAGCTGCTTGGCATGGCCGCACATCTCGAAGGCAAGGGCGTGTCGGTGCTCGACATGGCCGGTCTCGCGCAAAAGGGCGGCGCGGTGTTCTCGCATGTCCAGATTGCAAATCGACCGGACGAACTTTTTTCGACCCGCATCGCGACCGGGGAAGCCGATCTTGTGATCGGCTGCGATCTGGTCGTCTCGGCCAGCAATGACGCACTCTCGAAGATGCGCCCGGCGGTGACTCGCGCGATCATCAATGCCGATGTGGCGCCGACCTCCGACTTCCTGCGCGACCCCGACTGGACCCTGCCCGCCGACGCACTCAAGCGCAATCTGATCGAGTCGACCGGCGAGACCGCCATCGATTTCGTCGATGCGACGACGCTGGCCGGCCAGCTGATGGGCGATGCGATCTACTCCAACCCGATGCTGCTCGGCTATGCCTGGCAAAAGGGTTTTGTGCCCCTGGAGCGCCAGGCGCTGGAGCGGGCGATCGAGCTCAACGGTATTTCGGTCGCGAGCAATCTCGAGGCCTTCTTGTGGGGCCGCCGGATCGCGCATGATCGCAAGGCCGTGGCGGCTTATCTCGATCCGGAACCGGCCGCAAAAGTGATCGAGCTGCGCCGCCCGAATGGGCAGGTCGACCGCGATGCTGAGAGTCGGCTCGATGGGCTGATCGAGCGACGCATGGCTCACCTGAGCGCTTACCAGAATGACGCCTGGGCGGGTCGATATGCTGACTGGGTGCGGCGCGTGCGTCGCGTCGAAGGCGACAGGGTTGGTGCCTCGGGGCAGTGGCGACTGACTGAGGCGGTCGCCGAGTCCCTGTCGAAACTGATGAGCTACAAGGACGAATACGAGGTGGCGAGGCTTCATGCCGACCCGGCGTTCATCGCATCGATCCGGTCGCAGTTCGAAGGCGAATGGACCCTGAAGTTTCACCTCGCACCGCCGATTTTTTCGCGTCTCGACCCGAAGACCGGCGTGCCTGCGAAGCGGCAGTTCGGCAGCTGGATACTGAGTGCAATGCGCTTGCTGGCGAAAATGAAGTTCGCGCGCGGAAAGTGGTTTGATCCCTTCGGGCGCACGCTCGAGCGGCGAACCGAACGCGCGCTGATTGGTGAGTATGAGGCGCTGATCGACGAACTGCTTGCCAGTCTGTCGCCCGCCAACCACGAGCTCGCGATTGAGTTGGCGCGCCTGCCCGAGCAGATTCGCGGCTTCGGTCATGTCAAGGAAGCGCAACTGGTGAAGGTGCGCACGCAATGGGAAGACGGTCTCGCGCAATGGCAGGGTAAGCCGTCCCGCAAGCGACGCGATCCGATTCCGATCCGCAGCATTCCGGCGTGATTGGCACGACACGCTCAGACAGGCTCGGCCTCATGGCGTCGCCGACCTGCCTGCAGGCGGCTTTGCTGCCGAGGCCGACAACGGCATGGCGGTGAGTTGCGACAACTGCAGCCCGTTGCGCCCGCCAAGCCCGCCGGTGCATCGCAACGCTTCCCAGTTGCCGCGAGTATCGGTCGACACGAAGTCCTGCACATATTTTCCGGCGCCCGACTTGGAGTGAGAGGCCAGCCATCCCTCGAATGTGGGTGAGGTCGCCAGCATCGTGTGTCCCGAGTTGTGGAGCATGGCAACCCGTTTGGCGAGTTCGGTTTCGATCGCGTCCTGCCGCGTGTTCCAGGCCTGGGTGCCGGGCTGGGCAGCGTTGATGAAGTGGCCGGCCAGAGCTGGGGCAGACAGAACCCGCCGCAGGTTGTCGCGCAGGAAGGCCCTCGAGACATGGTCGTAGGCGTCGGTCGACGAAAAGAGTCCGACCAGCCAGTCGTTGAATGACGCGGTCGTCCCCGAGCCGGTCGGCATGATCCGAACTGTCGCTGCGGCCGCCGCTGCGAGCGCATGACGACCTTCTTCCTCGGTGCGTGCCCCCACGCCGGTGGCCACATAGCCCAGCATATCGATGAAGACATCGCGACCGAGTCCGGTGTCATTGGTGAAGCTCACCCGCCGTGCCGGGGTCAGTGACTCCCATGCGGCAGCCGCACTGGCTGAGTCGAGGCCCCGACCGAATTCGCGGCGTATTGCAGCGAAGGCCCGATAGGCCGCATCGACCCGCCGGCGTGCCAGCGCGAGGGCATCGTTCATGGTGGCGGACCGACCGTCGAGTGCGATGGCCGCGTCGAGTCCGACTGCCTTGCGAAGGGCTGCAGCCGTTTCGCCTTCGGACGGATCGGTCAGGCGCATGAGTTCGGCCAGAAAGGTGGTGACGGTAAATTGCGTGCGGCCATAAGACGCGTAATAGGCATGTCCATTGATGTCGATGCGTGCCCGACTGCGGCAACCGGCGCTGGCCGCACAGTTCTCGCTGATTGACGCCGAGGGGCTTTCCTGCAGTTCGGCAGCCGCCTGATAGCGCTCGACCCGGCTGCGTTCGAGCTCATCCTGGTAGATCACCGGCACGGCTGAGGCCGGTCGGCATTCGAGCACGCGAGCCGGGCCGCGAACATCGGGGCGGCTGGGTGAGAGCAAGGGCTGCCCTGGTCCGAGATCGATGCCCGGCAGACTGGCCATCGTGCGGTCGATGCACATTCGGCGCTGCGACGGACTGGCCGACAGGATCAGGGCCAGCGCACCCGCCCGGACATCGTCGAAGCCTTCGATCACAAAGCGTGCCGGCGAAGCCAGAGCGCCGCCGTAGTGCGCCGCGAAAGAGGCAAAAACCTGCCGGCCTGTCGCGCCCGTCCAGGCGATGGCATCGACGCCATTGCCGGTCGCAGGCTTGGGCGGCCCTTGCCCGGCAATGAAATCGCCCCAGGGATCGAAGAGCAGCCCGTCGATGCCTGACGGTTGAGGGCGCGTGAGGTTGTTGCCAAAGAGCGGCACCGGCAGGATGTCTTCGATCATGAAGGACCAGCGTGCACGATCAAAACCCTGGGTCTGACCGAGCGAGCGGCCCTTCGAGTCGGTGGTCAGCGCAAACCAGGTGAGCCGGGCCAGACCCCATGGGTCGAGTCCGGTGATCGGATCGCCGTCGGCATACTGGCGCAGGCTGTCGCGGCTGCGGTAGCCGGGCTGAAGTCCGAGCGGATCGGCCTCGAGATAGTGCCCGCTCGATGGGTTATAGGTCCGCGCATGGTTGTAATGCCATCCGCTCTCGGTATCGAAGTACTGTCCGGGCAGGCGCAGCGCGAGGTCGATCCGTGCGCCGGGGTCGATGCTGGCCCGTCCCAGTCGATCGTATCGGGCCGACCAGACGGTTTCGCCGCGATCATCGAGTGCCCGCACCGGCGCGCCACGTTCGTCGGTGACGATGCGGTAGAGCCGCCCGGCGGCGATCAGTGCGACCGGCCGGTAGCCAGCCCACAGCCAGTGACGCAGACCGCCATCGCCTGACTGTTCGCCTCGCAGGCGCCAGTCCTGGTGGATGAATCGGGTCTCGGTCGACCTTGTTGAGACCGTGGTGTCGGACTGCTTGATGGCGCGTCTGCCATGCGGGTCGTCGCGGTAGCGCGCGCTTGCGGTCGACACCAGATGCCCGCCCTCGAAGACCGGGGCGGATTTCCGGATTGACGATTCAAGCGCGTCTGACGATGCACCGGTGGGCACGCCCGGAGCGCCCAGACTCAACGGTGCGCGCAGCGCGTCGGCATCGATGTCGATATCGGTCGCGCCTAGCCCTTCGACCCTCAGGCTCACGACTTCACGGTCGCGATAGCGGTAGTGAACCCGCACACCGTCCGGCAGCGACTCGCCGGTCACCCGGCCGGCCATGTTGTAGCGCCATTGATAGCGCAGCGGGTCATCGGGTCTGGCCTTGAAGCGATGCTCCGCGCCGCTCAGGCGGCCGAGGTGGTCGCGGCTGTAGCGGATCGATACGGTGTCGTTGGCCGCTTCGATCAGATCGGCACCACGCCAGGTGTAGCGCCCCAGCAGCGTCGTTCTGGCACCGGTGGTACGGGTCGATTCGATCAGCCGCCCGGCGGCGTCGCGACGATAGGTGAGCGTGCTGCCGTCGCCTGGATGGTGCTTTACCAATCGGTCATAGGCATCGTATTGCGCCCATTGCCTGGGCTCACCGGGTTGGTCGATGAAGGCTACCCGGCCGAAGTCGTCGAAGCCCCTCGAAAAGTGGCTGCCGTCGGGCAAGGCGACGATGCTGGGCAGTCCTCGCCAGAGGGCCAGCGCACGCAGAGGTGGGCCGTCGGGCGGATCGTCAGGGCTGACTCGAACTTCGCGACCCAGCGTGAAATCGTGGCGAGCGACGGCCGAGAGCGTGCCGAAAGCCTGGTACTCGAAGTCGATGCCCTGGCCGCCGTTGGTCGCGCTGACAATGGTCGGGCCACCAAGCCAGGCCTTTTCAGGATCGTTGGGCAGCATGATGCTGGTCACCCCGCGTGCCGACCGGTGCTCCTGCAGGATCCAGCGTCGGCCGACATTTAATGATTCGGTGGGTCGATCGGTCCCCGAGACGCTCAGCCAGTCGCCTTCCTGGCGGATGGCAAGGCGGTCTGCCTGGCCGGGTTGCGGGCCGTCGACCCAGCTCAGCGCGCTCAGCCATTCGCTCGGATCCTGCCGGCCACTGAAAGGCACTTCGTCGTGCGGCTTGCGATGTCCGAGCGAAAACCGCCGTGACAGTCGGGCATAGCTGATCGCCGAGCCGCGTGCCGACACGGGTGCGAATCCGCTTTCGATGATGTCGGTGGGTCGGCCGAGCGCATCACGCCGGATGTCGATGCGATGCCATCGGCCGGGCGCAACAGAAGGCTGCTCGATGCGGTTTGGCCCCTCGAGCCGATCCTGGCCGCGATAGCCCAGCCGCCACAGCAGGGTCGGTGATTGACCGGGCGCGGTGCGCTGCCAGGCCCGCACCGGTCTGCCAACCGAGTCGCGATCAATCTGCAGCATGCCCTGCGGTGATTCGACCCCGCTCAGGCGCTGCTGTTCGTCGTAGGTATAGCGCCGCGGCGATGGCGGGCAACTGCTGCAGGCTTCGCCCTGCGCCTCGATCAGCCGTGCGAGATGGTCATGGCGACTGTAGAGCCAGGTATAGCGCGCCCTGCGCCCGGCACGGTCGATGACCAGCGTCGTACCGGCCTGCTCAGCGCTCTGCCGGCTTGGGTAATGGATTTCA
>Ga0114962_10002081_pt1 | contig 16992 bp, 26 predicted proteins | sample C_130820_MF_Meta_FD_87017 | JGI IMG/M metagenome (GOLD analysis project Ga0114962, IMG submission 87017) | Freshwater microbial communities from Lake Croche, Canada to study carbon cycling - C_130820_MF_MetaG | ecosystem: Environmental > Aquatic > Freshwater > Lake | place: Lake Croche, Canada...
AGCGTAAAGAAAACCAGCAATTTAGTTAGGTATTTGAATGTCATTTGGCACGCTCCTTGAGCATTGCGTCTGCCCACCTATAAGCGGTTTCACAACAATCATCAATGTCTGCTGTCCCCATAATTTTTTGCATAGCCAGTCCCGCCCAGTAATCACGCAAGGTCATGGCAGTTACCATGCCGCCATTCTTGATGTTCCATTCGGTGTACTGCTTGGCAATCGTTGCATTAATCGTTCCATCAATCGTTGCATCTTTCATTTGTATTCCTCCAGTCGTGCGTTAAGTCGCGTGATTCGGGTCATGTTGTAGTCTACGATTGACTGTGCATACTCCACCGCAGTCTCGGCGTTTAGTTTCTCAAGGTGCGCGTCTGATAGCTCAGCGGCAATCATCTCAAGGGGTGTGGGTTTCTTGAAGGGCTCCTTCATCAACTCCATGAATCGTATCTTTTTCATCGGGCGTCCTTACTTGAATAAGTTGTTGAGCGTATCGCGCAGTTCTTTGGCCTGATAGATGGTCAGGTTCTTGATGATGTTATCTACGTTGTAGTTAGTCGTGATGATGGCTGTCCTTGGCGCGGGTGCTGGTGCCTCTACCTTGACCTTAGCTGCGGACTTAGCCTTGACCTTAACTTTAGCCTTAGCCTTTGGGCTACCGCGCAGACCGGCTTTAAGTGGCGTGTACTCCGGGAAGTTGGCATGCAACTCGTCACCTTCAATGCGGATAAGACGTTGCCGAATCATTTGCGATATAAGCGTTGCAGTGGAACCCGGTTTGTACCCCATCGGATGTAGCTTCTCAACTGCTTCTTTACGGGTGATGCCGGGGTTGTCCCTGACCATATTAAACGTAGCACGAGTCACGTTGTTGGTAACTCTAAATAGTTGTTTGCTTTCGGGTTCTTCCCACTCAGCAATTGCGGCTTCCAGTTTTTCTTTAAGCAAGGTCATCAATTTCTCCTTCAAGTTTCAGAATTTCGTTTTGCAAATCTTCGATATCACGCATACGCATATCCAGCCTTTCGGCCAGTAGCTCTAGTAGTTTGTCTTTCTTAAGTAGCATGTCTACTTCATGCAGTAACTCCCTATCGGTCATGTTGTCAAACATCATGGCTAAACCTCACTAGGTTATTGTTGTCGTCCGTCTCAAACCACAGGATGTGCTTTGGCGGTTGGTATCTGATAACGGGGAACTTCCCCGCTATCTTTGCTACGTCCAGTATGGTAAGTAACCAGTCAGGACGCATATCTAACCGATGCAAGGAAGTGAAAGGCTCAGACGCAAACCTATCATATTCATACGTGGTCAGTCGAAACGTATCACCTTCTTCTTCGTATCTATACTCCATCAAATCCCCAATCAAATGCAGACAGGATGTCGTCCACCTTCTGCTTTACTAACACACGAGTACCATCCTCCTCCCGCAACTCTTTGGGAGTTACGCCGGACAATACATCCTGAAGCTTACGCCTAGCTTTCTCCAACTCAGGGTCGTTGGTCACGTTCATGGCGGTCAGCAGGTCACACAACTCCACGGCACCAGTCACCAAGGTATCGTGAAACTTACGCTTCTCCCCATCCTCCTCCACAGTCAGGCGGTCACTTAGCTTGCTTAGGGCACTGTGCAGCCGAGTCCATGAGTCCTGCGTAGCCGATGCCAACTGCTCACCTAGCTTGCGCTCGTACTGCTCCATAAGCTCGCGCTGTACCTCGCTCTCAACATCTAACCGGAAGTCGCCCGATGTGGGTAGTGGGATAAACCCTATGTCCATGCGGAACCTACGCGCCACCTGAGTAGTGTCGGGGTACTCTTGGCGGTCAAACAACGTGCCCAACTGGAACGCAGCAGCAGCCACCAGCGTGTCGTACTTAGCAAGGAACGCATCGACCAGTAACTGAAACTCCGCTTGGTATCGGTTCATCTCAGTCTTGTAGTCCATCAGGGTCGCAGTGGGCAATAGCCTCGCACCACGGTCATTCCACGGCAGGGTCAGGCGGTAGTGTTCAGCCCTAGCCCGCGCTTGGAACTTGGTGATAGCTTCTAGCTCTTTGCACTCAGCAAACAGGTTCTTGTATACCGATGCAGCCTTCGATGAGCCTGAGCCCTTGGCGGTAGTTACCTCGGCTTGTGTAGCCCGGTCTTGCTTACGTCCTGAGTAGGTTGAGATGTTGAGGTCTACGAGCATGGCGGCACGAGCAACGCCAGCGATGTGTTGATTAGTCATGTTAGTTCTCCAAAGTTTTAACCAGTTAAAAGTTTATTTGTTTATCTGCTGCACCAATTTAAGCGCGTCATAGTAATCATCGTTAACGCACAGCACATTGAGCCAGCCGCGTGTCGGCACACGATTGAGTACGTCCTTGTATTGAAGGTTGTCCCCATACGTACCTTGGTTAGCGCCTAGGTACTTCTCCTCCATAAACTCACACTCCGCTAGCACCGCACTTAGCTGCGCCAGTTGGGTTTCGTTTAGCAGCACTTTCTTATCACTCACATTAACTACATACTTCATTTTCATTCTCCTCAAAAGTAATTTCATTGCACTCACATGACTCGATAAAAGATTCCTCGGATGTCAGGTGTTCATACTCATCACGTAGCTCACGATACAACTTACTGCACCGCTTACCTACCCACTCTTGCATAGCATCCTCAAGGTTCGCCATGTCGCATTGCTCCTCAACTAATTCATCCCATGCCTCACGGTCTAGGTGTTTGAATATCCCCGATGGGTAGGTGTTACCTATTACTGAATACTCCATGTTTACGCGAGAGTGCCCCCTATGGCTTATAGATACAGTCGCGTACTCTCGATAGTCCTCCATAGCTACGTACAGCACGGGATACTTAACGTCATATCCTTCGGCCTGCATCCACTCAACCACATCTATCTGCCCGTTGAATGCAGCGTAGTCACTCTGCGAATACCCTAGGTCAAATTGAATGTCCCCTACCGTAATACCGACCTCGGCACAGTCGGCCTTCAAACCCTCTTGCACATACTCCCACCAGTCATCATGACAAGCGTTTTCACGCCAGTCGTCATACTCTTTCTGAAACCGCTTAGGGTCACTAGCTTTCAATTCATGTACGTTCATCTGCGTTCTCCTTAATGTTGTACACAGTTATCAATCCATCAAACGCTTCCTTAGCTTTTGCCTTAGTGCGAAAGATGTTGTTAAAGAATACGTCGAGGCCCAATGGGCCACGGACGCTCGGGCTAATGGATAGCATCCACCCATCGTTGAACTGATGTATCCGGCACATGACTCCCCATTCATTGTTGACGTACATATACCCGGCATTCATAGCATGCCACTCGCCTTTCATCGGTGTCCCCTAACTATTGCTGTTTGAGTACTAAGTAATACTCACCAATCATTGAACGATGCTGGTCAATATCGTCTGGCTCCTCACCTACACGTATGAATTCGATAGCGATACTTTCAAACTCCTCGGCTTCAATCCTCTCGCGCATCTCTTCAAAGGCTTTGACTTCGACGTAATCTCCATACCATTTCACATCGGGGATATCAAACTCCAATATGCAGTCGGCATCAAGCCATTCCATCTTTGACCCCCACGCTTCTGATACGTCTTTGAACGTAGTAGCCATGAGAGTTTTAAGTAACCCGTACTTCTCCACCCGCAATGAAGAGTCCCCAGTCGGATAGATGATGCACACAACATCACTGCGATAGCCCATGTCACACCTCCAATTGAATAGTCGTACCGAACGGCGCTTTGATGTCGGATGTCACAGCCCACAATGTAGGCACATCGCTACGCCCCCAATCACCTACGTACCCATCGGTAAACTGCACGATAGCCTGCGGAGTGATACGCTTCTTGCGTAGGTAGTTGAACAACACAGCACCATCGGTGCCGCCACCGCCCTTGGGCTTGAGGTCTTGCACAGCGAACTGCCCATCCTCGAACGTCTGATGCCCTGCCACTGCCGTGTCCCAGTAGATGACGTGAACCTTGTGCGGCTTGACATCACCGATGATGGTGGTTATCTCGGACACGAACCTAGTCATCTCAGCACCGCCGAAGCACGAGCCCGATGTGTCGAACCCAATAACTAACTCGCTCATGGTGGTGCCCAGCATGGTAGGCATGTAGATGTCCTCGCTAAGAAACCTACGATTAGGCCGAGACCACGACGACTCATCACGCCCGCTGCACGTCTCTTGCACAAACTCACGCAGTGCCTTGCGCCAGTCAATCTTAGGTGCGAGTAAGTCACCAAACACACCGTCCGAACCATCGGCACCCTCTTTGGACAGCCGCTTACGCAGCATCTCGCCCTGACGTATGGCACGTTGAATCTCGTTGGCCTGCTCTTGTGCAGCCTCGGGGTCGTTGTTAGCTGCGTTACCTTCCCAGTCATGGTCGTCTAGGCCACCGCCACCGCTGCCGTTCTCGGGGTCTTTCATGAGGTCATTGAATATCTGCAACACCGACCAGCCACGATACTCAGGCTTAGGCTTGATACCACTCTTACTAGGCATCTTGATAAAGCCCTCACCATCGTCGGTGTCCACCAGTGCGCCGTTGACAAAGTAGTCAGCAGCCACGTTAGCTAGCTGGGCATTGATGGTATGCAATGACTTCCACACAGCCATGTGTCGATACGCCTTGTGTGTTGCCTCGTGCAGTACAAGGAACCGCAACTCAGGGTCGGTGGGCATGTTCGCTTCGATGAAGTCAGGGTTGTACAAAACGTCCCACCCATCGGTAGCCGCAGTAGGTACTGATGTAGTCACCTCGACTTTGCCACACGCAATCACACCGCTATACGCACAGAACTTCTTGTGCTGCATGATGGCGATGTGCGCTTTCTTGATACGGTTACTTACGTCCATCTCGCTTCTCCTTGGAAAGTTTTAACTGGTTAAAAGTTTTAGGTCGGTATGCAACCCCGATACGTCCGGGGTGCCAGTCTTTGTGCAAGCGCACGATGGTGCGCCCGTCACTTGTGCGTTCAGTTATCAGCATGAATGTGCCCCTTAGAAAAACTTACCGAGCTTGGCAGCGGCAGTAGTAAACGAACGGTTACGGCAGGCCATACCTACCTTGGCGCTATTGGTAGCCAGTGACATAACGAACAGCGCATGCGCCTCGAACGACTCCTTACTCATACGCTCGGCGTACTCCATCACCGCGTCCATCGTGTCCTCGGTTACTTTGCCAGCTAGCATGAACGCCATGAGGAACAGAGCCCCGGCAGTCTTGGGTACCTTGGTCGTGCTAGGTGATAGCGTGATAGCCTTGAACGATGGCAACTGGTCAGCCATGTTGATAATCGCGTCCATCTGCCGAGCCGCCGACTCGCCGATAGTGCCCGCCAGTGCAGGCAGGGTAGCCTCCCCTAGTACCGCACGTTGACTGATGATGTTGCCCGCCTTGACTAGCGAACGCGGTGAACAGAACGCTTTGGTATTGCCGGTCATCGGGTTGAAGATGTACGGATTCTTAGTCTTGGAATCGAGGTCAGCGTAGCAGTCGAATATCTCCGGCGTCTGATGGGCGAACGCCATAATCTCAGGCGCTACATTGTTGTTAGCCGCCCATTGCAGCCACGCCTCGGACGTAGGGTTAGCCAGCGTCACCACGGTCATACGATTGAACGCATGTGCGGGGATGTTGTCGCCCACGCCATCGGTATCTAGATTAGTAGTACCAAACACAATCGAACCCTTGGGTAACTTAACGTCACCGATGCGATGCTCCAAGATAACCGGCAGCAGCATATTCATAACGGGGCGGGACGCCTTACCTAACTCGTCGAGGTTGAGCATGACCGGCTTGGTCTGATTCTTACTGACACCGAACCGCACGTTGGGTGCATACGCTGTGGTCATCTCCTCACGGTCAATGACCGGCATGCCAAGGTCGCCGAGGTCAAGGTTAGCTACGTCGATGTAGCAGAAGTGATGGTTAGGCAGGGATGAACGCAGCGAGTTAAAAATGTCCGACTTGCCGATGCCGGGTTGCCCCCGCAGTAGTATGGTGTTGTTAGCACCGATGGATTGGATAAGAGTAGCGGCTTGAGAATGATTGACTTTCATGATGTGTCCTAGAAAAGAAAAGAAAAGTTTTAACTGGTTAGAAGTTTGAGAGTATGTGGTGTGATGCTTACTTGATGCTTACTACCTCCGTTTTGATTGTGCTGTACATATCTTTTTTGCATACGGCCATGATGCGTGACCAGCAGGACTTAGCGGTGCCTACCTCTTGCCATTCCCTATTACCCCCGAAACCTGTCCACATATGCTCATACTTGTACTTGGCGATGATGTCGGGCCAGTCTGATGCTGTCTCGGGGTCGGTGAGGATGTCGCTCAATCGGCGTGGGTTATAAAACCCTATCGTTCCCTCGGGCGGCTGCACTGTGGCGTACAGAATCTTGTACATGTCCTTGAATCCCGATGCTTGTATTTCGTCCATGAATTCCTTGGAATCTGTTTTGTCTATGCGCCGCGCATCGAATGGGCGCAACGGGGTGATGACATTGCCCTCGCCGTCAAACGTGATGCCATCGTAGTAAAGAATGGTCTCGCCCCTGCGTATCACCACCATCTGATTCACGCTCATGACGCTACGGTTACCCACCGCGAAGTGGAACGGCATAAACCTTGTCGCCTCCCGCACTGCTGCTGTCGTGGTGGGGTTTGTTATCCATCCCCTGCAATCAAGCATCACGCGCCCATCGGGGTAAGCCCGCACAATATCTGTGCGGTGGAATCTGATTGCTATAAAGTCTGCCCGGTGCAATACGCGGTGATGGCTACGTCCGCGCCTTGACTTGTCGAAAGGGGCATCGCCCTTGTACTGCCCACGCTTGTAGGCATGGTCGGCAATGTGTAGTTTGAGTTTGTCATACGTGTTCATAATGGTTCCTTAGATTTAACTGGTTAAAAGATTACGGCTTAGCCTTCGCGGCTGGGTTGGTCTAGCTCATACGGCAGTTCATATATGTCACTGAGCGTCCAGTCTGCAACGCCGTCAGATACCGACCCACTCTCAACTCGTTCCCATGCTAGGGCCTCGGCCTGCTCAGGTGTGTCAGCCTCGATAGTGAAGTCCACATACGATAGGCGCTTAAGTTCTACGATATAGGTTGTCATTTCAGTTCCTCAGGTATTTCAATCTCGTCGCCCAGCTTGCTGGCAACGTAGCAGCGCATGGCTGCGATTAGTGGGGTTGGGCCGGATTCAAAAAAACTTGTTGATGCCCACAGGATAGAAGTCCACTTGCCTCGCTCATCAGTGAAACTAGGACGCACCAACAAACCTTCGCGCTCAATAATCGGCCCTCCTTGTGCCCAATTGTCGGAGGGCTCAAATGGCGCAGGATAGCCAAGCCCGCTTTCATCACGCTGTACTTTCCCTATGTAACAAACCCCCCAAGAATCAAAAGTAACTTTGAGTTCTAGGCACTGTGCCACCGCCCAGTTAAGGGCGGCTCCTGTTAATTCAGATGTTTTCATTTCATTTCTCCCATGTTTAGGTAAGTGGTTATTAAATAGCCCGCGCACATGCCGCCGAATATCAGCATCCCTTGATGCACGGGTGTGCCCCCGCCTAACCCCCAGTCGAGGCAGGATGTCATGACCATAGCAATCACGATGTCAGCTAGTACTTGATGTCGGTTCATACTGGTTCCTTAATTGTTTACACAAATGTTTTAACTGGTTAAAAGAATTGGTAGCTTGCTACCGGATAGGGCACAGCGTGGCTGCTCATACCCTATACGCTAGGCTCCCCGTTATCGGGAGCTGTCGCCCCGGCTTGGTGCCGGTGGACTACGATAGGGTTTGTCGGTGTGGCTTAGCCCAGCGTGCTGGTTCCACATCCCTAGGGCGGCAGGGGATTAGCCTGCACATCCCACCCAGTTAAGTAGTATGCGTCTAGATTGCATGCAGCTATCGCCCACTTGACCTTGGCCTACGGGGCTACACCATTGCATGCAGGGACTTGCTACCCTACGCCTATTTACTCAGGGAGATATCTCAAAGCCTGCCCTCAGGTCTAATTCCTTCTATGTAGTTTCTGGTCGCATTGACCAGCGGCGGTTTGTTTTAACTGGTTAAAACTCTATAAGTTCTAACCAACATTGCCAGTGAATTGTTAAAGAGCAGACGCCATGTAAGTGTAGGGGTCGTCGCAGACTCGGAGCGATATCCAAGTCGATGGGTCTATTCTAGCAGAATGCAGGGGGTTTGTCAAGTGTTTGGAAAACTAATTATGGAGCGTTTTAGGGGTAATAACCACGATGCTGGTGGGGTTTGTTACGCGTGTTACAAGAAAGTTGGGCTTGTTACAAAAATGTCTGTAACGGGTTTCGCCTTATAAATCAATGACTTAGGAATTTGAAAATGGGGTGTTACGGCTGTTACGGGGTTTTAGGGTATAAAAGCCACCACCCGCCCTAATACGTCCGCGAATCACCAAAACGGTGCATTTTCATCGCTCCATATTTAGTTTTCTGTAAGTGGGTGCGGACAGATTGAATTTTTGAAAAAAGGCCGAAAAAGCCTGTAACACCTGTAACAACAATAAAATATATATATTATATCTCTCTCTCTCTCTGTAACTCGTTGATTTGTATAGGCACCCGCATGCATTCCTTGTTACAAGAAGTTTTGTAACATGTCAAATATTTTTGTAACACGCGTAACAAACCCTGCTGGCAGTAGGGATACTTTTAACTGGTTAAAACTTGCTGTAACAACTTTCGTAACACGCGTAACAGGTTTTGTAACTGCCCTGCGCCCGCCGCGTCATAGTACCCGCGCCAAAGTTTTAACCGGTTAAAAGTCCCCTTGCCGTGAAGGGTTCCCCACTGCCAGCCCCGCCCGATGTCCGCGCCCACTCGCTCGCTCGCTCGCTCGCTCGCCTGCTCCCCCGCAGTCGCACTACTATGACGCGCGAAAAATCCGGGCGCAAAAAAACCCCGCCGAGGCGGGGTTGGTGGTAAGGGTAAACCCTTACTCGGTTATTTCTTTGAACCCGTCCAAGCGGTCAATGCATACGTCCAAGATGTCACCGGCAAAGTCAGTCAAATTAAGTAAGCGGGCTTGTTGCAAAACCTTCGTTATGGTTTTATCCAGTTCGGCGCGGGTTGTAGTGGATACCTTACCGGCCTTTGCTTTGGGCTTTGCGGCCGCGCCTTCGGCGCTGTCCTTCGCTTCGGCCTTCGCGTCGCTAGCATCCTTGGCCAAGGTACGGGAAAATGGAATACCCTTTTCGAAGGCCATCCAAAAGCATGATTGATACACCGAAGCGCTGGCCTTACTTACAAAACCCTTTTCGGCCAAGGTATCGAACAAACCCTTAATTTGTGCGCGCGCTGGATTTTTTACCGCGTTACCCTTCATAAATTCGGCCTTCGGTTTATTGCATGCGATAAGCATAGCGTCGAGGGTTTTTTGTATGGCCTTATCTTCGGTTTCAGTGGCCTTACGTGTAGCGGCTTCGATTGTCGATTGTGATTTATCAAAGGCCTTGATTGTGGCGTCAATGATAGCGGTGGAGATAACGGATACAGTTTTCATGGTGAGCTTTCGTTAAGTATGGCGACGTTGCCATGGATGAATTGTATCTATTCCCTTAGAATTAAACAAACATTAACCGGTTAAAGCCCGCCCCGCCGACCCACCCGCACCCCACCCCCCAAATCTATTCTGGGACTCCGCCCACGCGCCTTTACACTGAGTGATCGACTTACGAACCACAATCCCCCAGAAACTACTGTATGCTTATACAGCACACCCACCCCCCTCAAAATAGGAGACCCCCCCGGTACAAAAATAAAAGGCCCATGCAAAAAATATCGCATATACTCGGGCCAACTTAGGCTGCGTCAACTCGCCATGTACACTGTATCTGTAGATTACGATATACCCGTTGCGGATTTCCTCCCAACATTTGAGTCTCTGGAAGACAGGGTGGCTGCTGCCATTGCGTCTTTGGTAGATACTGACTCCATACCCCAAGAAGTTTCACCACGCGAGCAGGAAGTATCCCGCGAGATATTTGCCGGACATCAACGGGCGTCTGACGAAGACCTAGCCCGCCCCGGAGTAGTTGCCCATCTTGCTGGGCTCTTGCAGGAATACGATCATGTGGTGGTCAAGTCTGCCGTACAACTGCGTACCTATATAACTAATAAGTTAATCCTCGACTCGGATAACCCAGACCCGCGTATTCGTCTGAAGGCGTTGGAAATGCTAGGTAAGATTAGTGACGTTGGATTGTTTACGGACAAAACAGAAATTACCATGCGGCACCGGCCAACGGAAGAACTGGAGCAACTGCTGCGAGAGAGGCTTACTCGGGTGGTTGAGGCGGGGGAGTTTGACCCGTCACCTAAGTCATCGCCTATGCGGCTAGATATTACAGAGGTCGTGGGCTGATGGAGCTATCCAGAGCGATGATCGACAAGATCATCAGGAACATGCCGCACAACGAGGCGGCTGAACTACTGGTTATGTTTGATGAAATCGAGGAGCGCAAGCGGGTGCAGATGGCCCGTGATGACTTCCTTGCGTTCATTGCAGCTATTGACAAGCAGTACAAGTTTGGTACTCACCTAAAACGCCTAGGTTCCCTGCTCATGGATGTGGAGCAGGACGTAAAAAGCCGGATTGCGGTGTCAATGGCACCTCGTATGGGCAAGTCCCAGATGATTTCTATCTATTATCCGGCGTGGTATTTGGGTCGGCACCCCGACCACAAGGTAATTGTGGCTTCCCACACGGCTGATTTGGCGTTAGTTATGGCCCGCAAGGTGCGAAATCTGATTAATACGCCTGAGTACAAGTCTATTTTCCCTGCAACTGCTATCGCATCGGACGCTAAGGCGGCGGGACAGTGGAATACCACCCGTGGAGGCGAGTATTTTTCTATTGGTGTGGGTGGTGCGTTGGCCGGACGGGGTGCAAATCTGATTATTGCGGACGATCCACTGTCAGAACAGGACATTAAGTCGGGAAATACCACCTCATTGGACGCTACATACGAGTGGTTTAGTGCTGGATTGCGTACTCGTCTCATGCCTAACGGGAAAATATGCGTTTTGCACACGCGCTGGCACCAGCGGGACTTAATTGGGCGGCTTTTGAAGGATTCTGCGATAAACGAGGGCGGCGATGTCTACGAAGCCTTTGAATTTCCTGCAATTCTTAATGAAAATACCGAAGATGAGAAGTCAATATGGCCTGAGCAGTGGTCAATTGAGTCTTTGCAGCAAACTCGGGCGTCGATGCACCACATTATGTGGCAGTGGTATGCACAGTATCAGCAAAACCCCACCGCATCGGAGGCTGCGATTATTAAGCGGGAGTGGATTAAATGGTGGGGGAAGAAAGACCCGCCGCCAATCGACTTCATCGTGCAGTCCTACGATACTGCCCTCACTACTAACAGCCGGTCAGACTATTCTGTGTGTCATACATGGGGAACTTTTACTAGCGAAGAGGACGGCAGTAATAATGTGATCCTGCTTAACTCGGTCAAGGGTAAATATGAGTTTCCTGAGTTGAAAACCATGGCCCATGAGCAGTTTGCCAACTGGGAGCCGGACAGTGTGATCGTGGAGGCCAAGGCCAGCGGTCAGCCATTAATAGATGAGATGCGCCGGTCAGGTATATTTGTACAAGATTTCAGTCCGGGCAAAGGACAGGATAAGATTGCGCGGTTGAACTCCGTGGCGGACATGTTTGCCTCCGGGCATGTGTGGTTTCCAGAAACTAGCTGGGCAGCAACCACAGTAGAAGAGATACTAGCGTTCCCTGCTGGGGAACATGACGACGAAGTTGACACCATGACATTGGCGCTAATACGTATCCGCAAGGGTGGGCTACTTACAATGAAGAGCGATCCTGAGGACGAGCAATTTTTCCGTAGTAGTCGCCGCCCTGCGTATTATTAGGAGCGTGTATGACTAAGTTTATGGGAACTAATTCACTAGTTGACCGGCTAACTGCTCAAGTGGGTTCCCGCGAGACTGCTATTAAACTACTACGTAGTCGTGGACAAATGGAAGAGAATTCGGAGAAGTTAACCCCAGCGGGGGAAGCGCGCAATAAAATGACGGCGGAAGATCGGGCAAAGGATCGCGCTGCTACACGGTCAGGTAAACCGGCAACAGCCTATACCTATAACCCAGAAACTAATCGAGCTACGCTCAAAAGGAAATGATATGGCTACCAATAGCATGAGCCCTTCCCTGTATCAAGCCCCGATGGGTATTGATGAAGGCGATGAAAGCCCACTTGAGATTGAAGTGGAGAATCCTGATAGCGTTACGGTCAAGACTGGGGATATGGAGATTGAGATTCTTCCCCACGGCGAAGGCGAGTTTGACGAGAACTTAGCTGAAGTCATGGATGATAGTGCCTTGCAGTTGCTAGGCTCAGAGCTTATTGATCTGATTGACGCCGATATCCAATCACGCAAGGACTGGGTAGAGATGTATGTCAAGGGCTTGGAAGTCCTTGGTATGAACTACGAAGAGCGCACTGAGCCGTGGAATGGCGCATGTGGAGTGTTCTCCACCATACTTACTGAAGCTGCTATCAGATTCCAGTCAGAAACCATTACCGAGAGTTTCCCTGCGCAGGGCCCGGTCAAGACCCAGATTATTGGCGAAGATACCCCTGAGACGGCAGAAGCTGCTGATCGTGTCCGCGACGACATGAATTACCAGTTGGTAGAGGAGATGCCTGAGTACCGGCCCGAGCATGAGCGCATGCTCTACAACCTTGGCTTGGCAGGTGCGGCGTTTAAGAAGGTGTACTTCGACCCGGCGTTGGGGCGTCAGACGGCAATGTTTATCCCAGCCGAAGACCTCATCATCCCTTATGGCGCGTCCAGTGCGCAGACTGCGGAGCGTGTTACGCATATCATGCGTAAGACCAAGAATGACATCAAGCGCCTACAGGTCGCGGGCTTTTATAGGGACGTTGATCTGGGTGAGCCGGACAATGTACACACAGATGTAGAAAAGAAGAAAGCTGAAGGGCAAGGCTACTCCCTGACCGATGATGACCGGTATCAAGTATACGAGGTTCATGTTGACTACGACATGCCGGGGTACGAGGACAAGGATGGGGTAGCCCGTCCATACGTGGTCACTATTGACCGTAGCAGCACTGAGATTTTGGCTATCCGTCGTAACTGGGAAGAGGACGACAAGTTAAAACTAAAGCGTCAGCACTTCGTACAGTACACATACGTGCCGGGGTTTGGGGCCTACGGCCTTGGGTTGATTCACTTGATCGGCGGCTACGCTCGCGCAGGCACTTCTCTAATCCGTCAGTTGGTGGACGCTGGCACGCTTAGTAACTTGCCCGGAGGTATGAAAGCCCGTGGGCTACGTGTAAAGGGTGACGATACGCCTATCGCACCGGGAGAGTTCCGGGACGTTGATGTCACATCGGGGACAATCCGCGACAACATCATGGCGCTCCCATACAAGGAGCCGTCGCAAGTTCTGGCAATGCTGCTCAACCAGATCACCGAAGAAGGTCGCCGTCTGGGGTCTATTGCTGATTTGAACATCAGCGACATGGGTGCGAATGCTCCGGTAGGTACGACTCTGGCGCTGCTGGAGCGCCAGCTTAAGACCATGAGCGCGGTGCAGGCACGGGTTCACTACTCCATGAAACAGGAGTTCAAGCTACTTAAGGTGCTGATCCGTGACCATACGCCACAGGAGTACAGCTATAACCCTGAAGGTGGGAACCGTAAAGCTAAGCAGTCGGACTACGACTTGGTGGAGATTATCCCGGTCAGCGATCCCAATAGCAGCACGATGGCGCAGCGGATTATGCAGTATCAGGCGGTTACCCAACTGTCTGCGCAGGCTCCCAATATTTACGACTTGCCGTACTTGCACCGACAGATGATTGAGGTATTGGGGGTTAAGAACGCTGACAAGATTGTGCCTATCGAGGACGACCAGAAGCCGCGTGACCCGATCAGCGAGAACATGTCATTCCTCAAGGGCAAGCCTACTAAAGCGTTTATCTATCAAGACCATGAGGCTCACATCGCGGTGCATTCGACATTCATGCAAGACCCGATGATTGCAGCGCAGATTGGACAGAGCCCGATGGCCCAGCAGATGCAAGCGGCTATCCAAGCCCATATTGCAGAACACCTTGGGTTCATGTATAGGACAAAGATTGAGGAGCGTCTTGGCGCACCAATGCCTATGCCCGATGTCGAGCTTCCGCCCGAGTTGGAGGTTGAGTTGTCCCGCGCCGTGGCGCAGGCATCGCAGCAGTTGTTGCAGATGAACAAATCCCAAGCGGCTCAAGCCCAAGCCCAGCAGCAGATGCAAGATCCGATTATCCAGATGCAGATGCAAGAGCTTCAGATTAAGAAGCAGAAGGCTGACGCGGACGTTAAGAAAATCGACGCGGACATCGCGCTGGCCCAAGCCCGACTGGCGTTGGACGCAGATAAAGGCGGCATCAACCCAATGCAGATTGAGCAGCAGGCAATGCAGGCTGAGCAGATGCACCAACAGCAGCTTCAGATTAATGCCCAGAAGGCGCAGCAAGCGCAGGCTATGCAGGCGCAAGCCCAACAGCAGCAGGCTCAGCTACACCAGCAAGGCATGATGCACAAGGATCAGATGCAGCAACAGAAACTGGCGGGAGACGTAAATGGACAATGACGCGATGAGTCTGCTAGCTAAGCAGATGAATGAGGACATCCAGCAGATAACCCAAGTAATTGCGGCTGGGGCATCTGCTGACTTCCCTGAGTACAAATATTTGTGTGGTCAGGTGCTGGGGTTAACCCGTGCGATGAATTATGTGAAAGATATGGAGCAGCGCCTACAACGGGCAGATGATTAAGTTTGGATGGGTTTATCTGGGGTTACCCGCCGAAATACGCTCAAACCCCATGCGTGTAAGGAAAACAAATGAATGACTTTAATGTCGCTGCGGTTGATTTATCTGGGATATTAAATACTGACCCGGAAGAAAAAGCCAAACAAGTACCTGACCCCGCAACATACTATTTGTTGTGCATGGTTCCAAAAGCCGAAGAAGAAATCAACGACTCTGGGATTGGGCTAGTGAAAACTGCGCAAATGATGCACCACGAGGAGCTTCTGTCCCCCGTGTTATTTGTGGCAAAAATGGGGCCTGACGCGTTTAAAGACGAGAAACGATTCCCAAGCGGCCCAAGCTGCAAGGTAGGCGACTTTGTTCTTACTCGGCCCAATACTGGTACCCGGATGAAAATCCACGGCACTGAGTGGCGGTTAATCCATGACGAGTCCGTAGAAGCAGTTGTGCAAGACCCGCGTGGAATCCAACGTCCTTAAGGAGTCATCATGGCTGAAATAACTGAATTTGAATTTCCAGACGAAATCGAAGCTAAGAACCCCCGCGAAGGTGGGCGGGTAGTAGCCCCTGAGCCCGAGGCAGATATCGAAATTGTTGACGATACTCCTCCAGCGGACAGACACCGCACTCCTATGAAGGAAGCCCCGGCCCCGGTAACGGACGAGGAGTTATCTAAATATACTGACCAGAAACTCAAAGACCGGCTGGCTCATATTAATAAGGGCTACCACGAGGAACGCCGGGCAAAGGAGACTGCACTACGTGAGCGAGAAGAAGCTTTGCGTATGGCTGAGTCGGTAGTAGAAGAGAATAAGCGCTTACAGGGTTCCCTAGCCACTAATCAAAATGCCCTACTGGAGCAGGCCAAAAAAGTGGTGGAGTCGGAGATTGATAACGCCCAGCGTGAATATAAGGATGCCTATGAATCCGGGGATACTGACCGGCTTGTCAAGGCTCAGGCGAAGTTAACTACTGCTGCAATTCGGGCAGATAAAGTAAATAATTTCAAGCCAGCCCCTTTACAAGAGCCAAAAACTGTAGTAAAACCCGCCCAAGTACCTGAATTGGACGACAATACTAAGTCATGGGTTTCAAAAAATCCATGGTGGGGCAACAATCGGAAGATGACTGCCTATGCGTTGTCACTCCATGAAGATATTGTGGATTCTGGAATTTCTGCCGCAAGCGACGATTATTTCGCGGCCATAGATTCTGATATGAAAGCAAGGTTCCCTGAGGCATTTGCAGAGGAACCCGCTGATGCGAAACCATCTCAGCGCCAGAAGTCAAATGTTGTAGCACCGGCATCACGTAGTACAGCGCCTAAAAAGATCGTACTTACACAAACGCAGGTAAATATCGCCAAGCGGCTTGGTGTTCCTTTGGAACTCTATGCACGTAAGGTTGCTGAAGAAATGAGGAAACAAGCATGACTGAACAAATTCGCAAAAGTAGAGAACTCGATACTCGTGAGGCTACTGCCCGTCCTACGCGGTGGAAACCTCCCCAGCTTCTCCCTGATCCAAAACCGGAAGCAGGGTACGCGTTTCGCTGGATTCGTATCGCTACCTTAGGCAAAGATGATCCGACTAACTTGAATTCAAAACTTCAGGAGGGCTGGGAGCCCGTAAAAGCAACTGACCATCCCGAGATTCGATTGTTTGGATCGTCCAATAAAGACTTTCCCGGCAACATCGTTACCGGCGGTTTGATTCTTTGCAAATCCCCAGTAGAGTTTATCGAGCAACGTGACGAGTATTTCCGTAGCCAATCGGAAAACCAAATGAACTCGGTGGACAATACTTTCATGCGTGAAAGTAATCCGAAGATGCCTTTGTTTAAAGAACGAAGCTCTAGTGTTACTTTCGGTAAAGGTATTTAACTTTTTGGAGTTTACTTATGGCTTATCCTACTATTGATAAGACGTATGGATTTAAACCAGTCAACCGACTGGATGGACTTCCCTACGCCGGAGCGATCCGTCAAATCCCCATTGCGCCTGCTTACGCTACCGCAATTTTGAATGGTGACACTGTACAAGTGAACACTAGCGGCTACCTGATTGCCAAGACTGCTACCGCTACCGGTGACAGCGTTGGTGTGTTGGTTGGTTGC